>Ga0325402_1001403_pt1 | contig 19581 bp, 10 predicted proteins | sample PopdelMetagenome_22_FD_207212 | JGI IMG/M metagenome (GOLD analysis project Ga0325402, IMG submission 207212) | Populus deltoides microbial communities from Bellville, Georgia, United States - Xylem-PdKOR-R3 | ecosystem: Host-associated > Plants > Phyllosphere > Stem > Wood/Secondary xylem...
GGTAATGGTGGAGGGGAGACTAGAAGAAGACTCTTGCGTCACATGGTAACAAATATACGTGTGACCTTTGTTTTTGAAAAATCTCAAAACGTCAACGCATGGGGTCCACGCGGCGTGCACGCGTGCCACGACAAGTGGGTCCCTTGACATAGCCATCCTAAAGCCACAAAGCCATCCCTAGGTCAGCCAGCCACCCTCCTCTGAGTCAGAACCCCGAAATTGACACTACATTAAAAACAAATTTGTGTTTACATTCTTCAAACTCTAATCATGTGGCCTCCCTTTGTTCACATTATACACGTACCCATTAATTTATCCTTCTTCCTCAATGTTGAATATATAGAAAAGTCAAGGATTATATTAGGTAATAAATTATTATATTATCCATTTTATTAAGGATTCGAATGAAAATGGATATTGTGAGCATAAAATTTTTCATGAATACATTAATAATATAAGTATTAATAATACATTAATAGTTATTTTATTAACAACACTAGTATTGAAATTGCCCTTACTTACTATCCAATATTAATATTATATTATACTGAATTTGTAGCTGGTATTGTAACAGTTTTTATAGTTACGGTTTGAAAAAATAAATAAATAAATTGTACATTGTACATTTTTTTTAACCATGGTTTCAAGAGATAATTTTCAATGAAACTCATGTAAAACCATGATGTGTGTTGAATAACTAAATACTTTCAAAACTATGATTAGAATAAAAAAGTAATTTCAACCATACTGCACTATATTCTCTATCACACCATAAATATTAAATTGTCTTCTCTCCATTTTCATTTATATTACTACTAGAAATTTGGAAAATATAATTGAAAGCACCAACATAATTTTTTCATCGGTAGATTGCGGTGAATTTTACCGATAAACTTTTTCATTGCTATATTTGTCGATAAACACCGACATAAATATTTTATCGGTATATATCGAGAGAATTACAATGAGAAAAGAAAGAATAAAAGAAGCCAGAAAAGTATGATGGCATGTAACTTTTACCGACAGAATTAATTTGACGGTAAAGTTCGTTCCTAAATATACTGACAAAAATAATATCTCGGTATATAGTGATGGAATTACGGATGATATTACAGTAGGATTCAAATAAGCAAATTGTACGATGATGTGACACTTTTTACCGACAGAATAACTAATAGAATGCTCGATAAAATAATTATGTTGGTAAATCCATTAGTAATATTTAATTTATAACCTCGCGATCAACCCTCTTTTTCCCTTCCATTTCTCCTTCTTCCTTAAACATCTTTTTTTACAACAAACAGTCATCCCCACCTTCCCCCCTCAATCTTAACAAAATCCAACCTCCCATAACAAATCCAACCACCACAATACTCGGTTTGTCAGCATCCGTGTTTTGATTCAAAGTTTATTGAAGATTCTCCACCTTAAATAAGCAAATCTAACCTTTTTTTTTTATTTAAACACAATTTTTAAATGTTAATTTTTTCTGCATATTTTTGTAGTATATGTATTTTGTTTAGGTGTTTACTTATTTTATAGTTTTTTCTCATACAATTTTGTTGCATGGATTTATGATTTGTACATGTTATGGTTTGTTTAAAATTTTGTAAAATTACATTTATTTGTAAATAGATGAAACTTATATTGAATTTTTGACTTCAATGTTTTGTGATGAAATAAAAAATGACTTATTTAACAGGTTTTTTATATATATTATCAATTTTATTGTCGAGTTGTATTTTTTGGTAAATATGTAGAAATTTGAATTTATGTAGATATATAATTGATAATAAATTAAGAGATATATTAAAATAGGTTGAATAAGATTGAGCCAAACTAATATTTTTACAAATTTATTTAGTTAACCTAGTTAATTAATACATATTGTCATCATTATTTAAATAGATTTGATATAAGTAATAGATGATCATTTATGGATGTAATGAGATTCACCCTAGGGGTTATGGAGGATGAATTATTGTAATGTGATTCAAGGTTTTATTAATTACGCACTATCTAATTCGTGAAATATTAGTAAAGGCGGTTTTAGATATCAATGCAAGAGGTGTAAAAATAAAAAATTTATCGATCAAGATATTGTAACGATACATCTTCTATAAAAAAACAATTAATAGAGAAATACATATATGGATATACACACGAAGAACCATATGTTCCTCACGATTCCATAGTAGGGAGGATGGTTAGGTTAACTTCTAGCACTAGCAATGTGCATGGAGTTGTAAATGATAATAGTAATCCTTACAGAAATATGGTTATTGATGCGATGAAAATGAATCAAGGTCATGTCGATCAAATATCCAATCATAGATGAAGAACCTAATGTAGACACAAACAGGTTTTTTTTATCTTTTGAAAGATTCTAACGAACCATTATAGGATGGTTGCACAAATCACAATAAATTATCGATTGTTGCACAAGTGTTTACCATTAAGTTAAATCATAGGTTGAGTGATGCCAATTATGACAGAATTGTCGAATGGGCAAGAAGCATTTTACTTGAAGGGGGTAGGCTAAAAGAGAACTTCTATGTTGTTAAGTTCATGATGAAACCCCTTAGTTTAAGATACGAGAAAATTAACGTGTCTAAACTTATGCATGTTGTACTCCCTTGAAAATGCAGAGTCAATCAAGTGCAGAACATATAGACATTCTCGTTATAAACCTAGAATTAATAAGGGAAGGACTCTTATCGCATACAGAAAACTTAGATACTTCCAAATCATACCTAGACTACAGAGGTTATTCATGTCACTAGAGACTGCTAAGTATATAACATGACACCAATCACATGATGCAGTGGATGGAGTGATGATGCACCCTTTTAATGGTGAAGCCTTGAAATACTTTAACAGTATGCATCCTCAGTTTTCAGTGAAATCAAGGAACGTGCGACTTGAATTATATATAAACGGATTCAATCTATTTAGATCATTTATTGCTCCTTATTCTTGTTGGTCGGTAATAATCACAGTTTATAACTTGCCACCGGGGATGTGTATGAGGTTAGAGTTCATGTTTTTATCTACAATTATTGTTACCCATTTTTGAGTTCCCACACAAAAATGAGAAAATAAAAAAAATTGAAAGAAATTCAAGAAATAATAAGTGTGAGAAGAGAATGCTAAAATGCTGAAAAATGGCCAAAAATTAGTTGAGGGGGTTCAAAAATGCAAAAGATTGAAATTTGACAGTATATCGTTGACTGATGAGAGCCCTGTTGACAAAGAAAATTCAATTTTTGAAAAAATATATTCAAAATCAGATGTTTATGGACTCAATTAAATTTTATCTAAGGTTTAATTAAATTTATGGAGGGTTTGATTGCAAGAAAAATTGATTTTTAAGTCAATTTAGGCTTTTATTGGAAGAAATTAAAGTTCTAGGGTCAAATTACAATTTTCAAGAATTGATTTAGTCAAATCAGGGGCTTAATTACATATTTATTGAAGTTTGATGGCCAATTAGGGACTTAATTGAAATAATCCGTAACCAAGGACCAAACGGGAAGAAGCGCTAAAATCAAGGCTTAATTGCATATCCATTCATATGATTACCAAAATGCAAAAAATTCAATGACCAAATCAGAAGTATCCATTAGAATTTTGAAACGGCGTCGTTTCTTGGAGCACTATTTATAGTCTTTGTAAAAGCAAATGGCTGAAGACGGGGGAGGCGTTAGCAACAAAGACAGTGGAGCTGGAATCAAGGGGAGGCATGTCTCGCGGTTGTCATTCCTTTGCAAACTGTTACCAAGCCAACTGTTACTAGCACTAGGCCGTCTCTGGCCTATAAAAAGCAGAACAAAAAGACGAGACAGAAGAGAGAGAAGGGAGGTGAGAACGAAAAAGACGACATGGAGAGGGAAAGAAAAAAAAAGGGGAGAATAGAGGAGGAAAAGAGGGGAGAAAACAAAAAAAAAAAAGCCAAACAAGAGAAGGGAGAAAAGAATAGAAAACAGAGACCAGATAGAAGAGAAGAAAAACAGAGAGAGAAAAAAGAAAGGAAACATAAGAGACAGAAAGAAAGGAATTAAAACTGAGAAACAGAGGAGACGAGGAAAGAGTTTGATCTGAGGGAGATGGAAAGGAACAGAAAAATAAGAACACATAGGAGAAGAGAATAATAGTAACCTCAATCTCTTTCGTCTCTCTCTCTCTCCGCTGTTTGGAGCAGCGCCACCATCAGCCTCTTACCATCATCCTCCCTTTGCTGCAACACCCGTGAAGAAGAAGAAGAAGAAGCATGTGCCTCTGTACAAACAAGAAGAACAGCAGCAAACACTGCCCGCCACCACAGAAAAGAGCCACCGTCTGCAGCCACCAACGCCGCCTTAAGCCACCATCAACAACGACACCACCACCATTAGAAACAGAAGAAGAAAAAGAGAAACAGGAGACAAAGCGGGGAGAAGAATAAACACAGAAAAAATAGAACAGAGAAGGGATAGAATTGTCGTCCAACAACATAGAACCAGCAGCTCCAGCTCCCGCAAGAGCGGACGACCGCTAGGTAAGCCTTCACTTCTCTTCTTCTTCTTCTTCCTCGCTCGGGCTGCTCCACTGTTCAGGTTGCATGTGAACAGTGAAGAGTTCTCCACTGTTTGTTTCTGTTTACTAGGTGGGGCAGTGTCAGCCTTACCCAAAAAGGAAAATTTTAACAAAAATATTTTAGGAAAATTTGTGATTTCCCGCGTATTTTTTACGGAATTTTACTTAATATTGGTTTGTATTTTCATACTGTAAAGATACAAATCTGGTATTAAAATACCTGGTTTTGTCAAAAAATTAGAAAAATAAATGTTTTTTTTGTTTTCATGCATACGGCCAAGTCTCTCAAAAAATTCATATCGTTTTTCATATAAAAAAGACAAATTCAAAAAAATATTTAGCATGCATTTTGGCTTTAATAACCAGTTATTAAAGTAACGAGAACTAGGCCAAAATTTTAAAAATAACAAAAAAAATTATTTTGTTGTCTTTTAGTATCTGGGGTTACGATCTTATACATAAGACGTATTTCAGATATTAAATCCTTTTGTTAATATTAGAATAGTTAAATTTTATCTGATAAGATAAAGACCTCCTTACTAAAGATGACTTTTCTTAAACCGTAGACAAACCAACAATAAGATCCTAGATTTTATCAGACAATAAAACAATGCAGCTTACCTTAGGTAGGGTGTATTTGGGGTGCTAATACATTCCCTTTATGCAACCAGTCTCCATACCCGATCTCTGAGACTAGTTAGGATTCGTAGTGACCAAAATACTAGGTGGCGACTCCCATTGCAATTCTTCACTGATAAAAGACAAGAATTTCTTGTCTCCCAATACTTGCCACATTAGATACCATTTTGAGAGTGGATATTATCACCGCGATGCCGCATAAGTGCGACAATAGTCATACCCAGTCCTAATAGTCTGGGTCAGAATATAGATTTTTATCTTCGACTGTTGATTGATGAGATGAAACAGTTGTGGTCATCCAGGGCTTTAACTTATGATGTATCGAGGAAACAAATTTTTTTGATAAAGGCAGCTTTAATGTGGACAATTAATGATTTTCTTGTTTATAGAATGGTTTCTGGTTAAAGCACGCATGGAAAACTATATGTCAATATTGTATGGAAAATAACAAGACATTCACGTTAACAAACAGCGGTAAAGCATCATTTTTACTACCACCGACGGTTCTTGCCAATAGATCACAAGTATAGAAAGAACAAGAAGGACTTCTTTCGGTGTCAGAGTATGGTGACATTGTTTTTTGTTTTCAATCTAGTAAGCAAAAGTTTTATGGTTTTGGTTTGACCCACAATTGGGTTAATTGAAGTATTTTCTAGGAGCTTCCTTATTGGAAGACCAATATTCTCCTCCATAACCTTGATGTTATGCACTTAGAAAAGAATGTATTTGAGAACATTATCAACACAGTTATAGAGGTGAAGGGGAAGGCAAAGGACAACATCAAAGCTAGAATTGATATAACTTTGTTTTGTCACCGTAAAAATATGAAGTTGGTTTATGTTAGGTCATGAGTCGTAAAGCCCAAAGTCAGTTTTGCCTTAGATAAGAATGCATACTTACTTGTCTATCAATGGCTTAAAAGTTTGTGTTTTTTTGATAGATATGTCTTGAACATATCAAGGTTAGTGAATTCAGAGGATTGCAAATTGTATGGAATAAAAAATCATGACTGTCACATGTTCACACATTCCATTAGCTTATCAAGATTTATTTCCAAATGGGATATAAGATGCACTCACGGAGATCAGTTATTTATTTAGATATATATACATCAATAAGTTGCAGACACAACACATAAAGAGGCTTAAAACGAATATTGTCCAGACAATATGCAAACTTGAGATGATATTTCCATCATTATTTTTCAACTCGATAGAGCATTTTTCCATACATTTACCATTTGAGGCAAAACTTGGAGGCCTAGTCCAATATAAATGGATGAATCCATTTGAGAGGTTAGGGATTACACATGCATCTTAATTAATTTTTTTTTGTCTTTCTTTGCATAATTCAAAACTGTAACATCCCCCATTTCTAGGATAAAACAACAATCTCATGTCAATAGAAAAACATAGTAGTTAAATTTTTTTTTTGTATATATATATATATATATATATTCATGGTCTTCGTATTAACATCTACCGGAATTTCAACGGAGTCCCCCTATACCGGAAGGTCCCAAGTTACCGACATGTAACCTGTTTACACTTCTAACAGTTCGCATCTCATAACTTAATTCCCGACCCAATCATCCTGGGTTTCAATTCCACAATTATACTCACACCTATCAACCATAATATTTATGATATGCATTATATAACAAAATATCATTATGGATGGATAATTAAATAAATATAAATACATAGACATGAAATATGGTTATATGAACTACAACGTTAAATTCATCCAATCAAGTTTAAACATTTATTAAACAAATTAAGTTATACGAACATTTTCATGTTTACAAAATACAAGGGTATACTCCCTAAAACCTAGATTTCAAGAAGGGAACATAAGCTAGTATCTACTCCTTATGTCGTGCATGCGATGATCCTGAAACAAAATACATATTATTGCAAGGTGAATATCACAATAAATATAACAATATGAATATCTAATAATTTCAACAGGGTAACATGCATTCATATTTCATTTACTTCTCCCTTCTAGTTTTTTTTATTAAAATCTCTTCCTTATTCAAACTATTAATAAACGTTCCCTCTGCCACTATCAACCTTCATTCCAGACTTTATAAGATCAACGTGATTACTTTTGCTTATCACGTTACCGATACCAATTTCACTGGTATCGTCATCACCACTCCATAGGAGTCAATGTAAGGCGATCCCTTTACCTGGGATCCTAACATACACTAAATGTATGCTAGTCCATTCATGGCGATCCCTTTACCCGGGATCCTAACATACACTAAATGTATGTTGGCCAATACATGGTGATCCCCTTACCTGGGATCCTAACATACACTGAATGTATGGTAGCCAATACGTGGAGATCCCCTTACCCAGGATCCTAACATACACTAAATGTATGCTAGTCCATTCGTGGCGATCCCCTTACCCGGGATCCTAACATACACTAAATATATGCTAACCAATACATGGTGATCCCCTTACCCGGGATCCTAACATACACTCAATGTATGCTAGACAATACATGGTGATCCCCTTACCCGGGATCCTAACATACACTCAATGTATGCTAGTTTATGCCACAAATCACACTTCTCATATTTCCTTTGTCAGTGATAATTTCATCACTTGGCAATTCACATAACAACTTTTCACCTTGAATACACATACATTCAGTAATTCACATTTCACATCAATAATATATTAAATCATGGAATTTAACTAGAAAGCATAGGTGTGAATCACCTACCTGCAATAGAAGCTCTACTCGTGCTCCCCTACTGCTGCTGTTGCACCATGCCTGTGGTCCCTCCTGCAAATCACAGGTTTATCTCATAAATTTTCCTCACTCAAGGATATGTTTTATAATAACCATATCAATAACCAATAAGTCTTTCTTTCAGTCATTTCTTAGTACTTTATGTTTTTCTCATTTCACTCATTATTATTGTCGTTCTTTGTCCAATCCTAGTTATCATTCCTTTCTTTATATTTGGACTATCACTATCCAACTGTTACTGCCTCGTTTTTGAACTGTTACTGTCTGACCTCTCCTCATATTTTTAACTATATCTAGAGTTATAGAACTGCAATTCAAGCGAAATTTATGGAGTTGGAAAGGTAAGACATGAGGCTACAAGTTCTATGTTTTGAGAAGAACTCAATTCTTCCTCTAAGATAGTCAAAATCGCTCATCAACAAACACTTAGACTGTTACTGTCTAACTGTTACTGTCCATTTTTGAACTATTACTGTCTGATCTCTCCTTAGATTTTTAACTATATCTGGAGTTATAGAACTCCGATTCAAGTAAAATTTATGGCGTTGGAAAGGTAAGACATGAGGCTACAAGTTCTATGTTTTGAGAAGAACCCAGTTCTGCCTCTAAGATAGTCAAAATCGCTCATCAACAAACACTTGGACTGTTACTGTCCAACTGTTACTGTCCATTTTTGAACTGTTACTGTCTGACCTCTCCTCAGATTTTTAACTATATCTAGAGTTATAGAACTCTGATTCAAGCGAAATTTATGGCGTTGGAAAGGTAAGACATGAGGCTACAAGTTCTATGTAGAAGAACCTAGTTTTTCTTTTAAGATAGTCAAAATCGCTCATTAACAAACACTTGGACTGTTACTGTCCAAGTGTTACTGTCTATTTTTGAACTGTTACTGTCTGACCTCTCCTCAGATTTTTAACTATATCTAGAGTTATAGAACTCTGATTCAAGCGAAATTTATGGCGTTGGAAAGGTAAGACATGAGGTTACAAGTTCTATGTAGAAGAACCTAGTTTTTCTTTTAAGATAGTCAAAATCGCTCATTAACAAACACTTGGACTGTTACTGTCCAATTGTTACTGTCCATTTTTGAACTGTTACTGTCTGACCTCTTCTCAGATTTTTAACTATATTTGGAGTTATAGAACTCTGATTTAAGCGAAATTTGTGGCGTTGGAAAGGTAAGACATGAGGCTACAAGTTCTATGTTTTGAGAAGAACCCAGTTCTGCCTCTAAGATAGTCAAAATCGCTCATTAATGAACCAGACCTGCTACCCTATAGGGTCTGTCATGAAACAGTCTCGGTTGGTGACCCATGACTGGAGTTCTATGACTCTAAATTGAGCAAGACCAATTTCATTAGTTGGTAAACATCCAAAACTACAATTTCTATGAAGGAAGTTGATCCTAATTCCTTCATTCTCCTACCCAAAATCTCCTTGAAGGTCAAGAGACGAAACTGTCCAGATTCATCAACTTTTCCATTTACACACAACACATGAAGTTCTTTACTTTAACAACTCATACTTTTTCCTCAATTCAAGTCTAAGAACTCAATATATAAATTAACATCCAGGCATCAATTCATAATCGACTTGAAATGACTCATAAGACCAGGTTTAGAATATCTTACCTGGTGTGAATCAAGGCTTCGATCCCTCCTTTTCTTTCTAATGACAGCCGACCTTCCCCTCTTCTCTTCTTGTTCAATTTTTTCTTGTTAATCCCTTTTCCACCAGGGTTTATATTACCTATAACCCTCAATCTGGGATGGGTTCTTGAAATTTTGGTGTTTCTCTCTTGATTTGTAAAAATAGATATAAAAACTCCCTCTTTTCTTTCTTTATGTAGCTGCAGATCTGTTTTTGGTGAGAATAGGAGTATTTATGCTCTATAATTATTCTTATTTGCATTTAGGCCCTATTTTCTTTAAGTGTATTCATTTTTGGCCCCACTTCTTTTTAGTTTAGTTTATTTTCTTTAATTTAATCCAGCGTTAGTTTTTTTCTCGGGATTTACAAAAACATTCTTTTAATTCCATATAGGTACTTGTTCAGCCTTAAGAGAAAAGTAAAAAACAAGACGCGTGTTGAGGATTCGATATGCGAGGCCTATATTGTTGAAGAGATTTCAACATTTATTTCGTACTATTTCGAGCCTCAATTGAGTAAAAAAAATCAACTGCATTCCAAGGCATGATGATGGTGGAGAAGTGCCTTCGACTCGTATCAAAAAAATATTGTGAGGGAAAGATATTTGTCTAACATAATTATGTGCTATTTAATTGTGATGAACTAAAACCTTTTATTCAATAAGTGTACTACTTAACATGTCATTATTTTTTAACAATTAATCTCATATAATATCATAAACTGATACATTATTGAATTCCTCGTAGGCAACACCATCAATATTTATTGTTCCAAGACTCACAACTAACATCAATATTTACTTTTCCAAAACTCATAGCTAACTAAATTCCAAATCTTTTGATTACAAGATGAACAATTTTCCACGTGATTCAGAACACATGTAAGTATTATACAATTATTTTTATCTCTCAAGATACTTAATTTCATTAAACATTTCTCATTAACTATTCATAGTTAGAAGAGGTAATTGAATTGCAATATCATAGTAAATAGAATATAATTTTTTTTATTCAAATTTTATTGGTATGACACAACTGACAAAGAAATTAGAGTAGATCCCCATTATGATTTGGTCAAAATTAATTCAAAGGCTAGACTCCACAACGTCGACAATGTTTTTGTTTTCGCCAAGCAATTCCAGCAAGTTTATTACATATACATATACACTCATTCCTTTAGAAATGATCGTTTAAGAGTTGATTGGTTATCCATAGTGAAAACCAAACTCAGGGGTCGTGTGATGTTGTTCAGGATGGGAACAATGAATTAATTATGGGAGATGATGTCTTTCAACTTGGTGAGTTAGTTTATCCATATCGAGTTACTCTATCTAATGACTTAGAAGATGTTGACGCTTAGTTGATCAAAATTTTTGCATCACCGATAATATTTTTGTTTATGTTGACGCTTAGGAATTGAATGATGTTTTGAGCTCCAACGAAGATACATAAGTCGATGAAGATGATGATAACGATGAAAACAACGTAGAAGATTATGATGGAGATGAGGACGAGTCAATTGACGAAGAAAGAAGATAATTCTGATTAATTTGCACAACATGAATTTATAATGCCATAAACTATAATATAATATTTATGGACGAAACTCACTTTAATGTAATGATAATGGTGTTAATTTATTTTTGAATGACAAGGAAATATTTATTTTATTATTTTAATGTGAACTGGTGTTCTTGTGTTGTGCATGCAACTATGAATTTAAGTATTTGCATGATGAATAGATATGGAATACAGATACAATCTGGCATCAGACATAGTTTTACATCGATGGAAATACCAACGAAATGTATCCATTGGTATATTCTAGTGGGAATGAGAATTGTTCCCCTTTTTCTTGGCATTGTTCATGGTGTTAATTACACACAAATATACCGATGAAATATTTCTATCGGTATATTCTAGTGGCAATGAGAACTGTTTTCTTCTCAAGAAAGTGATAATTAATGTTTTTTTTACCAATAGAATCACCAATGGAATTAAATTTCCAATGCGCTGACAATTAATGCTTTTTATAACTATGGTACACGTTTCCCAATGGAATCATCAACGAAATGAGAATTTCAAGGTGCTGGTAATTAATGCTCTTATTGAATGTTGATTGTTTAGTCTTTTGCTGATGAAATCACTAACTAAATGAAAAGCTATCAATAATATTTGGAGGGGTTTCTGAAATTTTTTGTGCGAATTGAAAATTTCAACTTGACTTCACAAACAAAATCACCGGCAGAAATTTTAAAGATACTAACATTTAATATTCCATAAGGAATTTTATCAGTAAAACCTAATATAAAAGACCAGAGGCATAACAGACGGGGCTTCATCTTCTTCCTTCATCTTCTTTCATTCTCTCTCTTTTTCTCTTTTTTTCTCTCTTCTTCTTTATTCTCTTATTTTTGTTTATGACCCGAGCCGAAATTAAGCATCATCTTCTCTTCTCATCCTAAGGTATGTTGTCTTTCTTCATTTTTCTTCTAATTTTTATATTTTTTAGGTTATTTAACAATCCCTTTTCATTTATTTTCTTTTTCTTTTTTTAATTTTAATTTTCAACCAACACTAAGAATGCCATAAAAGTAAGAATTTTTCATTCCTTTTCTTTTTTATTTGTGTTTTTTTTGTTGCATTATTATTATTATTTGTTATTATTTTTGTTCAATTTTGTGTTGAATTTAAGTTATTTAAATAAATTTTTTCATTATTTTGAATAATTTTGGTTATTGTTTTCCCAATTTTGTTGTTCAATTTCAATTAAATATGTAGTATTAATTTTAATTATTAATTTGAACTTTTGTTAATTTAGATTACGTTTTTTGTAAATTTAGGATTAAATATATTACCCCTTAGAAAATGAGAATTTTATGCGAAATTAAATTATTCTAATTTGTTGGAAGAAATTTAATAAAATGAACTGGTTTGTGGCATATATGTTTTGTATTTACAGGTTTAAAAATTTTAAGTAGCCTCTGATATAAGGAAGGTGCATCAGAATGTTTTTAAAAAATAGAAATCGTTTAATTTTTTCCCGTCAATTTGTGTAGATGTCTAGGGGAAAGTTTATTGAACGTCATGAGTACATAATCACTACTAGTTTGATTTGTTTTGTGATGCTAACGACCACGAGTCATTAGGTGCCAACCACAATAGGCACCTGAGGCACAAGCATCGACTTATGATGCGGGGTCATTAAGTGTGTTGCCGCAATGTCGAGGGGTTGTCCCTTCACAACAGGATCCATTTTCTCGCAAGTACAAGGCCCAGTGGAATGACAACAGTTCAATGTAAGTTTGATTTACTTTCACAAACACATGTTTAATAATTTTTTAAAAAATAATTTTATTTAACAAATGCATGGTTTTCAAGGTTTAAGGTTTATATTAACTTAAATATATTTTTTATTATGTTAATTTGGTTAGTTTATTGAAATTACTAAAATTTTTCTTTCATAGATTTTTATTGTAAAGGAAAATTCGAATGGGAGAGAGATGATGATAATGTTGTGATGAGGGTTTTGGAGAATCATGTTACAACTAGGTAAAATTAAAATTAAAATAATTTTTGTTTCCAAATATTAAAATTTATTTTTCATTTACTAATTGATAATTTATTAGTAACATATAAGTTGTGTGATTTTTGGTATAAGGTGCAAAAAAAAAAGAAAAAATATGAAAGAAAGCAAGCTTCTAGCCTGGAATGGCATGACAATTTGGAAGGATTTCAGACCGCCATATATATTGAACGCTGTATGGCCGAACTACATGTAGCACATGATGTCTGCGCATTTTACTCGATGGTCACAGTTCGGTATAAAAAACCGGCATCGATATGTTCCCAATTGATTGGTGGTTGGAGGAGAGATACGAGGATGATCATTCGACACATCTGATTCTTGATCTAGATTTGTGGTTGGAGGTAGGATTGTCTGGTGGACTCAATCGAAGTCAAGTGTACGAACTCTCTTATACTTTGACCAAGAACTTGTGGACAACCTGGAGTGTTTCGATCGTTGGATTTCTCATAATCATTTCTGAGCACTCAAACTCCTGAGTTCAAGGCGATGTTAGATAAACAAATACAAGATCGGACCCATCTTATTGAAAAATATGAACTACTCATTGCGGATTATGAAGAACTCTGCCGAGTGGTAATAGAGATGAGATCACACATGGATGGTCCATATGCTCCTCCTTATAGTCCCCACGGTCCCCGTGACGACCAACCTCCTCCTCCTCTGGTGCCGCCTCTGTTTTAGATTCATTGTATTTGAACGTACAAATGTTTAAATTTGTAATAAATATTTAATTTTATATTATTTTAATTTCTTTTTATATATTTTATTTTTTTATTTTAATTATTTTTCTACTTCTGTTCAATATATATTTTTTTAAATATACTTTAAAATATTACTGACGGACCACATCCATCGGTATATTTCAACGAATTTCCTCTTGAACGATCCTTTCTAAAGGAAAAGTGTATATGCAATAAAGTTGCTGAAATTGCTTGGTGAAAACAAAGACATCGTCAATGTTGCGAAGTCTAGCTTTTGTATTAATTTTGACCAAACTATGATGAGGATCTACTCGGATGCCTCTATTAGTGGTATCATACCAATAACATTTGAATAAAAAGACTATATTCTACTTGTTATGATATTGCAATTCAATGACCTCTTTTAACTTTCCATATTAGTCAACTTTAAACTCATTAAAAGTTGATCTCTTAACACAAACTCCACTATTATATGTCTTTCTACCTTAACCATACTTTTTAGTATGAAGCACACGTCCATTGATAAAATACCAATTATAACACTTCACCTTTCTTTCAAAATTCAGACTTAGTAAATTCAAAGCAACACTAGCATTTCCTTCTAATTGATAAACCTGGTACATGAATTACATCTCTATCATAGTTAACAAGAAATGTGTAATGATATTAAGTATCTCAAGAGATAAGAATAACTAAATAGTCTTTACATATGTTCTGAATCACGTGGAAAATTGTTCATCTTGTAATCAAAAGATTTGGGATTAAGTCAGCCGTGAGTTTTTAGACAGTAATAATTTATGATGTTGCCTCTAAGGAATTCATCAATCTATTAGTTTAAGATAGTATAAGAGATAAATTATTCAAAAGTAACAAAATATAGAGTATGATACTTTCTGAATAAAAAGTCTCAGTTCATCGCAGTTAAAAGCACATAATTATGTGTTTGTCAGAATTTTATTTTTTGTCAAATATCTTTTCCTCGTAGCATTTCTTAGTATGGGGTCATCTAAGATGGGAGAATATTGACAAGTTCTTAATCGAAGGCACTTCCCCACCATCGTTATGCCTTGGAACACGATTGATTCATGTTCTCAAGTAAGACTTGAAATAGTACAAGATAAATATTAAGATCTCTTCAACAATATAAGCCTCATAATTAGTACTTAAAAGTGCATTTTTATCAAGGTTTTATATCATCATTTACACTTGAAGTATCAATAACTCCTTAACTAGAGCATGTTTTATAACAACAAGTCTAATATTATAAGATACCTTTAATTTATGGTAAATATTCACTTTAAATGCAGGCTTATCACATAAATCAAAAGATTGATTGATGACTTTAACTACTGAAATTGAGAAGACAAAGAGAGGGCTAAGCTTAGAAAAGAGATGCTGGTTGAATTCAAATTGGAACACCATTCGGTTATTGGATCATAACTGGAGCTGTAAAACTTGGATTTAGGTCTGGTTTATATGGATAGAAAGCCGTTATCGGGGAGGTAGGTTACTGTATAAATTTTATATTTTATTTTCTTTTTTTCTTTTCACTTTTATTGTTTTTCTAATTCTTGTTTTTTTCTTTTCCTTTTTCTTTCCTTTTGCACGTGCATGAGAGTTTGGTCATATACATTAATTGGTAGACTTTGTAGGGTATCCTTATCATTTTCAGAAAATATGGCTGAAGAAGATAACTATCACTTTATAATGAGAATAATAAGAATAATCGAGTTAGAACACTTAGAGACCACATGAATCCTACAAGAACAAGTGCACCCTTATGTATAGTTTTCCCTCCTGATGCATCTCACTTCAATTTTAAGCCAAGCATTATTCAACTTTTACCTTCTTTTCATGACTTAGATCTAGAAAAATCATACTTGCATTTGAGATAATTTGAAGAAGTTTGTAACACTTATAATAACTTAAATTGTAGCACGAACACTATTAGATTAAAGCTTTTTCCTTTTTCATTAAAAGATAAAGTTAAAACATGGCTACAAAATCTTAGGTCAGGATCCATTCGTGATTGGGATGAAATGCAACAACAATTTTTAAAGAAGTTTTTTCCATCTCACAGAACAAACTCTTTCAAAAGACAAATCACCACTTTCACTCAAAAACCAGGAGAAACATTTTACCAATGTTGGGATAGGTATCGAGACTTGCTTAATACTTGCCCTTATCATGGTTTTGAAACATGGAGATTGGTTTCATATTTTTATAAAGGGTTAACAACTAAAGATAGACAAATGGTAAAATTGATGTGCAATGGAACTTTTAAAGATAAAGACCCTAATAAAGCAATGAAATACCTAGACTTGCTAGCTGAAAATGCTCAAAATTGAGACACTATAGGCACTTATAAGGCACCAATTAAAACTCAATCTCATATATCTAGTGGAGGAATGTACAACCTTAAGGAAGATCCTGACCTCTAAGCCAAGTTTGCATCTTTAGCTAGAAAAGTCGAGGCACTAGAATTGAAAAAGAGTGGTTACTTAAAATCTGTTCAAGACATTATGTATCAAATCTGTGGAACCAATGAACACTCAGCCAATGACTGTCCAACTTTACCTACTTTCAAGGAATGCCTCCATGAACAAGCCCATGCTTTAAATAGTTTTCAAAGGCCCAATCATAACCCATACTTGCAAACATACAACTCTGGTTGCAGAAATCACCCAAATTTCAATTGGAAGAGTGATAACAATAATGCACAAACTTCACAACCATCGTTTCAAGCACACCATAATTTCCAAAATTCTCATGGATATGCACCTCCTTATGTTCCCCCTCCTAAAAGAAATCTTAAGGAAACATTGCATGCATTCATTGAAAAGCAAGAGATAATCAACACTCAAAATGCTCAAACTATGGTAGATTTGAAAGATACTCTTGCAAAGTTCACATTTGCTCTCAGTTTTCAGGAGAAAGGTAAGTTTCTATCTCAACCTCAGTAAAATCCCAAAGGGCAATACAATTCAAGTGCAAGTAGCTTTAGAAGCCAACACATGGATCAAGTCAAGTTAGTCATTATTCTCCGTAGTGGTAAGGTCATTGAAAAACCCATTCTTGAACCTTGTGAGAAAGATGATGAGTTAATCTCTGAGGGTAAGGAAGGGGTTAAATCTGAACATTGCAAAGAAAAGACTGACTCCTCACCAGCATTTCCATTTCCCCATGTCATGACCAAACAAAGAAAAGTCAATCACAATTCTGAAATCTTTAAAACTTTCAAACAGATAAAGATCAATATACCTTCGTTGGATGCTATTAAACATGTACCTTCTTATGCTATATTTTTGAAAGACTTGTGCATCGTGAAGAGAATACTGAATGTGAAAAAGAAAGCCTTTTTAGCCGAACAAGTAAGTGTAATTCTTCAAAACAATAATGCTTTGAAATATAAAGACCTTGATTGTCCTACAATTTCATGCTTTATTGGAGAACATAAAATTGAAAAAGCTTTACTTGATCTTAGAGCTAGTGTGAATTTACTTCCATATTCAGTTTTTCAAAGTCTCAATCTTGGTGAGTTAAAACCAACTTCTGTAACTCTTTTACTTGCTGATAGATCTATGAAAGTGCTTAGAGGAGTAGTTGAAAATGTGTTAGTACAAGTTGATAAATTTATTTATCATGTAGATTTTGTTGTCTTCGATACACAACCTGTTGAAACATGTAATTCAATTCCTGTTATTTTAGGACGTCCGTTTCGTGCAACTTCTAATACATTGATTAATTGTAGGAATGGACTGATGAAGTTATCATTTAGAAACATGACATTGGAGATGAATATTTTCAACATTTGCAAGCAACCTGGAGATGATAATGATTTACAAGAAGTAGATCTTATTGAAGAATTAGTTTATAATCAATTTGAATCTACCTTGAGTAAAACTGATTTTGATGAATCTGAAGAATTGCAAATGATTTATTCTCAAGAAGAAATCAAGGACAAAAAAGGCACTGACAATGTTGTCGCAGATCATTTGTCAAAATTGACAATAGATTCGACATTTGACATCCCACCAATTGATGATTACTTTCCTGATGAATCCTTACTTTCTCTTAATCTAATGCCTTGGTTTGCTAATTTTGTCAATTTTCTTACTTTAGGATATTTTCTAGCTCATTGGAGTACCCAAGACAAAAGAAATGTTTTGAACGAAGTGAAGAACTTTTATTGGGATGACCCTTACTTATTCAAATATTATCCTGATCAAAGATTTTGAAGATACATTCCTAACAATGAGGTAAGTAGTGTCATTAAATTTTGTTACTCTGAGGCATGTGGGGGTCATTTTTCATCAAAAAAGACAACTGCAAAATCTTACAATGTGAATTTTATTGGCCCACCATATTCAAGAACACACATGCATTCTGCGAAACTTGTGAAAATTGTTAAAAAGTTGATATTGGTCAAAACATTTTGCTTTATAATTCTCGATTCCATTTATTTCTTAGAAAGCTAAGATTAAGATGGAGTGGTCCATTTATTGTGAAACATATGTATCCTTATGGGGCCTTTGATATTGAGAATCCAAAGAATGACAATGTTTTTAAGGTAAATGGACATTATTTGAAAGCTTACCTTGATAATTTTCCTAGTGAAAATGAATCCATTGGTTTGAATGATCTTGTATATAAAGATTGATTGTTTTGTTCTTCTCACATTATTTTTGTGTTTCTTTTTGATGTGACTCTTGTTTTGCTAGTCTTTCTCCAAACCCGGTCAAATGGCGGATAACGGTACTCCGTGACTCTTAAGTCGGTTCTTTTAGTTTCCCATGATAACTGATATTTGTGTATATATTTATCACAAATGTATACACAAATATCAGTTATCATGGGAAACTAAAAGACAATAGGATAATTAATATAATCATATTAATAATTTATAATCCGATTGGAACCTCCTTTGTGTGTCGTTTCCAGTTAAGTAATAAAAAGATTTTATATTTTACTTATTTGAAATACCATTAGTGGATCATCTAACCTTGATAATTGTTCTATCCTTGTTTAATCCTTACATCAATATCACATCTCAAAAGTTCTATTCAACTCCTTTTCATTTATTGTTTATAATTTATATAGTTCACCTCCCTATGGTTCGACCCAGATCTTGTCGGGTTATTTATTACTTCGACACTCTTGCACTTGGGAAAAGGCATCAATCTTTTGATCGTGTCACTTCATATATTGAAGCCTCAACATTTGCCTTGTCTTTCACTTTTATCTTAAGGAACAAGTACTCGCATGAAATTAAATAAATGTTTTGAATTTTTTTTTTTTAAAGAATGATGCATGTGTAATCCTTAACCTCTCGAATGGATACATCTATCTATATTGGATCGAGCCTTTAAATTTTTTCGTAAATGGTAGATATATGGGTAGATGCTTCATTGAGTCGAAGAATGATGAAGGGAATATCATCTCAAGTTTATAGATTGTCTGGATGATATTTGTTTCAAGTCTCTAAAGAAGTAACTAATTTCCGTGAGTGTATCTCATATCCTCTTTGGCAATAAATCTTGGTAAGTTAGTGGAATAAGTGTTTGCATAAACCTGTGGCAGTCATGACTTTTCATTCCATATAATCTACAATCCTCCAATTTTAGCAACCTTGATATGTTCAAAACATGTCTATTAG
>Ga0325402_1001404_pt1 | contig 19580 bp, 10 predicted proteins | sample PopdelMetagenome_22_FD_207212 | JGI IMG/M metagenome (GOLD analysis project Ga0325402, IMG submission 207212) | Populus deltoides microbial communities from Bellville, Georgia, United States - Xylem-PdKOR-R3 | ecosystem: Host-associated > Plants > Phyllosphere > Stem > Wood/Secondary xylem...
TATCTATTAAAAAAAATGATCTTGCCCATGACATAATACAGGCTAACTATTCAGCATATACTATACTAATTTGAGGAGGGGGTTCATTGTTCGTCTCCTTACATGACATTGTTTACTTGAAAAACGTTTTTTTTTTTTTTTTACTTTTTTTAAAGATTTTTTTTTTCATTTTATCTTCTAATGGGTTTACTTATGTTCTGATCTCATTATTCAAATTCCAGGGTTTTTTAAATTTCACTGTTTATATAGCCCTTCCACGGTTGGCTGCTTGTGTCGCTGTTTACTTATCACGTCCTTGCAATTTTTACTTTTTCACATATTAGCCATCACAATTAGCTTCATCCTTTTGAATTTTGTTTGCTTGATTTTATGCGTTAATATATGTTTCTATTTCCATTCACTCGCACATCCAATGTGTTATTGGAAAATCAATGTTAATTTTCTGATTTATTTAGCAAAATACAATTTTAAAATTGTTTTCAAGAAAATTGAAAGAACAAATATCAAAGTTGTCATCCATAACAAAAACAAAGTTGTTTTTACAAAAAACAAAGAAACAAAATCAAATTGGGTACTAAATTTTTGAATTGCACTTGCTCGATCCTTATTGTTTTTTTTATATCCTTACATTTTAATTCAAAACTTTATTTTCTGTGACATTTATGTTGAAGAAAGTAATTGAACAAGCAAAACTTAATTTCAAGAAATAATATAATTAAACTTGGTGCCGATGATTTCTTTTTAAAGAGATAGTTCAATGAAGATAATTTTATTATTTAAACATGCAAGAAAAAAAAGTAGAAAAATTGTGTTAAAGAAAGATAAAGAAAGTAGCATGTTAATTTGTTTTTAATCTGGTTTAATTTTGACTTTATTAAGTGACTAGATAGTTTGTTTTTTTTTGCCTCAAAATGTTTTTATAAAGATTTATATGATTTTTTTAAAAGAATAAAATGTTGAAAATGAGTTTTTAAATAAAATATTTAAACCTTAATTTGTTTTGTCACCAAAAATTAAAAAAAAATACATAAACAAATGAAATCTAATTGCCCAACAATCCAGAAGACATGTCATGTGTTAATTTTATTTTATTTTAAAAAACACACTACATGTTATTCGCTTTTTAAAAGAATAACTCAAATAGATTGGCCTGACATTCTAGACTCATTTGTGATCGAGCTTATAAGGGCTTAGATTGCTAACCTAATAACATCTAACCTCTTTCTCCTGAAAAAATATTTTTAATTAATACCCTTACTTTTATTTTTTAAATTATCTGGTTTAACTTTTTTTTAATATTAATTTATTTTTTTTATTGTTTCTATAGTTTTATAATGTTTTAAATAATCATCTAATTATCTTTAAATTAGCCAAGCACGAGTGCATAACCCTTTTTACATGTAATTTTATTTTTAATTTTTAATTAATACACCCTCATATTTTTTAAAATTATTTTTAAAAAAAAAAGTGTTAATTGATCTTTTAGATTGCTTATATAATTTTAAACTACTTCAGATAAATTATTTTAATTTATCTTTTCCCCCCCCCAATTTGTAGGTAGATAAGTTGAATATATATGAATGGTACACATATAGGAAAAGAAAATCACATTTGTAGAATTAACCTCAAATATAAATATAAAATAAAAACAGTTGTTGAGGTAAAACATTTACATATGTATTTATATCTTACTTTTTACATAGAACATCAACTTTCCACCTTAATTTTTAATCATCATTAATGACTTTTATTCAATCTATCAGTTCTTATATATATTTTTAATCCATTTTATAAAGTGCATGTAGCATATTTTTATTTTTTCATAAAAAAATTATGATACCAAAAATATGTCCACAATGTTGACGCTTTCTTTTTCTTTTTTTTTTAATAAAAACTAATTTAGATTTTTACCTGTAACACGACACGGGGAAACAAGCTAGTATATATTAAAATCGCAAAGTTTTTTTATCTGTTAAATTCTGGTTGAATTACTGTGGATTTCACCGGTGAAGAGTTTGAAAATTAATATCAATTTATATATACATATATATGGATATGACGTCCATATTAAGAAGATATAACATACAAGGACCAATTTAAGATAAAATTAACAGTACATGGACTATTTGCATCATTAACACGTCCCATGCGATAAGCAGGTGACGTCGTTTCTATTGACCTCTGGATGGAATCCTGAATCGATTTAATAGTAGATAAATAAAATCAAATAATTTATTCAGGAATTACCAGCGCAGACTTTTTGTTCATGCTTTAATAGCGTTTTGATCGATAGTTTGGGAAAATTAAATGCATTATAACATGAAAGATTTCACTCTACCAAGTCAAGTGGGTGATCAGATTATTATTTTTTTTAACTGAAAGTTTTAATTTTCAAGAAATTATTTTATTTTTGTCCTTGATTTGAGACAATTACAGTTTAGTCTCTAAAATTTAAAAAAATTATAATTTAACCCCTAAATATATTTTGAGATTCAGGACAGTGTTACTATAAGGTTACGATGAATATCAATTTGATAATTAATTTGAAATATTTTTAGTTTGGTCTCTTAATTTTGGGAATTTATATTTGAGTCCCTAAACTTTGAAAAAATTATGATTTAACCCCTAAATATATTTTGAGATTCTAGACAATGTTACTATGAGGTTATGATGAATATCAGTTTGATAATTGATTTGAAATATTTTTAGTTTGGTCCCTCAATTTTAGAAATTTATATTTTAGTCCCTGAATTTTAAAAAAATTACAATTTGATTCCTGTGTTGTTCTGGAAAGAATTGAGGATGGTTTATGGGTGAAATTTCAGTATGGTTATATATTTACACTTTAGTCTAGTTTTGGTAAACTTATATTTTGGTTTCTATTTTGAAAAATTGTCATTTTAATCTCTAAAGCTAAGAGACTAAATTTGATTTTTTTTATGCATTGAAATTTTTTATTTGTATTGTTTTGAATCTTAACGGGTCTGGATTTAATAAAAATGATGGGCTATAATTTATTGAAAGAAAATGTTGTCTAAACAACCGAACGAATTGTATTTATAATATCAAGTAATCTGTAATATATATTTTTAGTTATTAATTTATCTAGAAAGTACGTACATTAAATCCTTAAAAAACTATAATTTCTCAAAATAAAACATGAATATATTGATCTACATTTTAAGGTAACGTTCTCTATACCCGGGCAACACTTTAAATTGGATGAAAAGATACATACCCTTTTCAAACTTTAATTCTATATATTTTGATACTTGAATTTTTAAATTCTTTTCACTTCCATCCCTAACTCTTTTAATATTTATATTCTAACCTTTAAATTCAAATTCTCTTATACCCGTATTCAACACCGAAAACCCTCGTTTTGCAGGCAGTGTTTGAACGTTATTCAGGATAAGAATCGTGTTTGATATCGGCATGAGTGTACGTACTGTAATCTGTTTGGTAACTAAGCGGTTCACAATTCAATACAGAATTCAAGAGGATCTCCTTTATCTATATATTATATTGTCTCTGTAAAATGTATATATTTGAAAAAGAGGTCTCTCTCTCTGTCAAGAGGTCCTGATATAATGTCAGCGTAGTATCATGGAGGATATATCGTTAGCTTGTTGGCATAACGAAAGAAAATTTATTTTCTTAAATGCATGGAACTGTTAAGATATCGTATATGAAGGATCTAGTTTCAGCCGACACTCGAGCTAGGCCAGAGACACCTCTAATGGTGGTGGTGGTGGTGGTATTTCTTGGAACAAATTCTAAATCCACTGTTAATTAAATCAGTTGGCATCCAGCTAACTGGAATTAATTTCTGAGAAGAAAGAATGCGATCAGCTTCGAGAAAAAAATCACAAATCAACAACGCAGTGGTTGAGAGTTGATAGGCTACTAGTAATATACTGTGCCTGTGTGACCCCATTTAGACGGTGCTTTTGGGAACCCATTTATTGCGTGACTCCAATCTCGGCAACATGCATGTTTGAGAAACCAAATTAAGAAAAATTAAGAAGAAGAAACAAAATCCAAGATAAAAATTTCCAGTTTCCACTGCTCTCAATAAAACATGTTTAGAATCACCATATTAGCTTCAAACGATCTTCCAAAGTTCATCGTCAACCAATTTAGTCTTTTCTCCGATTTCATTGCGCCATCGCTGCTTAACCTTAATTGCACTACTGCTCTCAAGGATCTTCAAAACCTTCTGGTAAGGTTTTCTTATGAGACCTTGCAAGTTACAAGCCTCCAGCCAGACAAATGTGGAGTAAAGAACTTGTAATCGAAAGAGCTAGGCAAACGTGCACCAACTTGCCAGAGGAAACTTTGGTGTTCATGGAAAAATTATCAGAGAAATCAGGGCTGGGTCCGTCCATGCACCAACTTGCCAGAGGCATTTAGAAGGGACCCTCCAAACGAATGTCTGGAAGAAGCTAGGAAAGAGAGCGAGATGGTGATATTTGGTGCCGTTGATGAGTTATTGGCAAAGACTGGAGTGAAGGGTGAGGATACAGGGATAGCAGTGTTTTAGAGTGGTGCCATCTCTTTCTGCCATGATAGCTAACAGGTATAAGCTAGGATAGATAAGGTGGCGAGCAATAATCTTAGCGGGATGGGGTGCAGTGCTGGACTCGCAGCTGCAGACCTTGCCAGACAGTTGCTCCAGGCTTGTTAATTAATTCTCTACTCTATACATCTTTTACTGATGGCCTTCTTTCTAATGCTGGCTTTGGTTGATATCTGTTCAAAACACTACACTAACGTTAGCACTGGCTTGTGTCCAAAAGAAGTATTTTAGCCCTAAAATTAGATCAAAGAGAATGATCAGCCTAAAAAAACTAAAGAAAGAAAATTGACATTTTCCATGTTCTTTCTTTCTTTCCTTCCTCTTCCCTTTTCTTATCTATGAACAATATTTTATTGTTTTTATCTGTATTTCCGTTGATTGATAAAAAAATTTCCTGTAGTTTTTGATCTTTGACTACAAAATTCCAGTTGCTAACAGTTGTTTTGTCTAGACCAAGAGGTCATGGACGGATCCAAGAGTGCCCCATGAGAAGTTGAGTTTATAAATTTGTTTCATTTCATGAGGCCATAATTGACTGGAAATCTCTCGATCTGTCCTTGAGGATCTTGGGTAGGACTGAGCATTTTTGGTCTGGTCTGGTTTTGAATCAAAATATAAAACCAAATTGATTTTATTTTATTTTTAGTTTTGGAACCGAATCGAACCGAAAACCGGTTCAAACCGATTAATTTCGGTTCGGTTCGGTTTTTTCCCCTTTCAAACCGGTTCAAATCGAAATTTTTACACTTGCTTCCATTTTCCAAAAAATCAACTCCAATTTTCGTTTTGTTCTCCTTGTCCAGAAGTTAAACCCAGCAAAAAAATACACAAAACAAAAGGATTTGACTGCAAAAAAACAAAAAGAAAATCAAAAGTTATTGAAATGTAAAATCATCAAAAAGCATGGAGGAGATGAATACAGATTTGAGAGATGAGAGACAAGAAAAGCATCGATAGCATTGATACAGACACTGTTGAGAGTGCAGAGTTTTTAGATCTTGGTTTCTCTGAAATCCTAAGAAAACCCTTTCATGGTAAGCAAAACGGGTGCGGGGATGTTTGGTGGTAGTGGTGTTGATATTGATTCAAGAAAACCCTTTCATCACTAATTGATTTGAAGCTAGGGAGAGACCAGAGATGCCAAAAAAGAAAGGAAAGCAAATCGGAGAGGACAAAAGCCAGCACACACTCAGACAGAAGAGCCCAACAAGAGGGAACATGTAAGAATGACAAAAATGCACAGGATAATAAGTTTTTGAAAGAGAGATTTTTGCTATCTAAGAAGAAGAAGACAGATTTGAAAGTGAGAGACAGAGAGCAGGGAGAGGGGCAGCTGAGAATGTTGAAATTTAAGGTTAGAAGAAAATATGGTATTTATACTTGTTTTAAAGGGAGGGGGCGGCTACGTGAACAACCTGCTGGGTTAATGGGTAGAAAACGTTTTTTTTTTATTTCTAAACCGAACCGGTTCGGTTTGGTTCGGGTTGTCTGGTTTAAGCATTACAAAACCGGAAACCGAACCGAACAGGATATTTTTCTAAATATTTTAATCGGTTTTTATTTTCGGTTCGGTTTTTTCGGTTATTTTTTTTCCGGTTTTCTCGGTTTAATCGGTTTTTCAGTTTTTTTGCTCACCCCTAATCTTGGGCAATAGTGCTGTACTTTTTTGAGGTGAATCCAGTGTGTTGTTTTAATTAGACAACAATCCAATCAAGGAAAAACATCTCTTTTATTGTAATTTTCCTTGCATTAATTTCAATCTATTTTTATAAAAATTTCAATTTATTTTTGATTTATTAATATTAAAAATAAATCAAATAAAATAATATTTTAATATATTTTTAAATAAAAAATACTTTAAAAAATATCTTCTAACGGTAACATCGTTTAAGTGATGCGTGGTGCCCGAACACCCCTTAAGTGATGCCCTTGTTGGGAATATGTAATATAAGGTTAGGTACACAGAGTGGTAAGCAACTAAGCACAGAAAACATCACCGGCAACCGCTACCTGGGTGAGGATCGTTCTATGATCTTGATCAACTGCTTTTTTCGTGTTGGTGGGGCAACCATTGATCTCCTCTCCAACAAGCCATCAGATAGCCATGTTGCCAAGTATCAGGTAATCCATGCCGTCCGTCCCAACACAGCTGCTTCTGATTCGTCCTATAACGGCGTTACATGCTTGGAAGACTCGCAAGGACTCTTAGGTATCACAACCACCAAAGATCTCATTCAAGAAGCAATCAAGACCATTGAAGCCAACTTGACCACACTAGGTCACTTAGTGCTTCCCACATCAGAAAAGATCCAATTCATCGCAAATTACATTGCTAGGCATTTCCGCGGGGCAAAGGTCAAACTGTACGTCCTAAATTTCATGAAGGCCACTGACCACGTCATCACTCACGTCGGTGGCAAACATGTGCTCGATGAAGTGGAGAAAAACCTCAAGTTGAGTAAAACTGATATGGAAGCTTCAAGAATGACTTTGTACAGGTATGGTAATACTGTTGAAAGCTAAGCTGTTTACTTGTGTTTGAAGTCCTAGAAGAAGACTACGTAGGCTGTAGCAAGAAAAATGAAGAAATGGAAGGAATTATGTTAAATCGGTTAAAGAGACAGTTAAAACAGTTATGACAGTTATAGTCGGTTTTTACTGTTACAAATATGTTACAAACCGTTTCTTACATGTGTAAGAATCGTAGCTTTCCATTAATGGATGGATGAGATGATCTTGGTTCCTAAAATCTAGGAATCAGTTACATTAAAAGTGTATAAAAGCAGAGTTTGCTGTATTAAGGAAATATAGAAAAATACAAGAATTTGCTTTTCAATCTTCTCTGCAAACTTGTTTACAATTTCTTCTCAATACCTCCAGAAAATAAACATGGTATCAGAGCATTAAAACTGATTCCTAAGAGGGGCGTAAACTGTGAAAAACAGATTGATTAAACTGGTGATGGTAGGATCAAGCTCTACTGGAGGAGATCTAAGAACTCCACAGTTCAATGGCACAAATTACGACTTTTGGGCTGTAAAAATAGAGACAATCCTCATAGCATTCGATCTATGATACATAATAGAAGTTGGAATACAATCTCATTAATCACCCGAGGTTGTAAATGGATCAGGCGATGAAGAGAGTGAAGCTGAGCAAACTACATTGCAAACATCCACTATCTCCAGAGAAAACAAAATCAAGAATGCAAAGGCATTAAGCTTCATACAAGGAGCATTAACAAATGACCTTTTCCCACACATAAGAAACAAGAAGACTGCAAAAGGAGCTTGGGAGATTTTGAGCAGAGAATTCAGAGGAGATAAAAAGGTTAGAGTTGTAAAACTTCAAGCAGTGAAAGCAGACTTTGAATACCTGAGAATGTCAGAAAATAAAAGCTTAGATGGATATCTAGCTAAATTCTTTGTAACTGTGAATAACCTGAAATCATTAGGAGAAGATGTATTAGAAAACAGAATTGTGCAGAAACTGTTAATGAGTCTAAGCAGAAGATATAAGTCCATTGTGTCAATCATTGAAGAGACACGAGATCTTGATGTTCTAAGAGCAGAAAAAGTCATTGCTTCTGTTAAAATTTATGATAAGAGGGAGGATCTGCATGATGAAAGGGATAAGCTAACAAGAACAGAAAAAGCCTTTAGCAGTTTAAAGGTTGGAAACAATCAAGCCTACAGTTCATACAAGGGTTTCTAAGGCAGATCTACTCAAAGATGGCAATCATAAGATATGAGGGGATCAAATTAGACTCCAAACAGAAACTTAAATAACTACAACAATTCAAGATGGAACAACACTGGTTGGGAAAGTAGTCAAGCGAGTGTAAAGCCACTGTGTCAAGTCTGCCAGAAGCAACACTTTGGATTGTGCAGACACAAAGGAAAACCAAGATGTGGAAGATGCAATTGGTTTGGCCATATTGCAAAAGACAGTGAAAGTCATAGTCATAAACAACTAGCAAATTATGCAAAAGAAAAGAGAGTATCCATTGGAACCATGTTCTATGCTTGCCATTCTGCAAGTTTGCAAGATAGAAAGATATGGTTTGTGGATAGTGCCTGCAGCAACCACATGACCTTTCAAGAATCTGAACTAATCAACATTGATAGAACAGTGACCTGCAAAGTAAAGATGGGCTCAGGAAATCTTGTGCAAGCAACTGAAAAAGGCACATTGGTTGTGGAAACTCAGCATGGAAAAAGATATATAAAAGAGGTACTGCTTGTTCCCGGATTGGATGAAAATCTATTGAGTGTAGGCCAGATGATGGAGCATGGTTATTATATCCTTTTTGGAGGTAACAAAGTAGTGATATTTGATGATGAAAGCCTCAACAATGTTATAGCAATAATGATCATGGTAGGAAATCGATGCTTTCCACTTTCACTTGAGTCCATCACACCTACAACAAGAAAAGCTTCAGTGACTGAGGACTCTTGGATATGGCATAAAAGACTGGGACACCTGAACTTTGCTAGCATGAAGAAGATGCAGCAGAAATAGATGATATGTGGACTTCCTGTTCTGACAGAAGTGGAAGATGTATGTGCAGGTTGTGCTTCAGGCAAACATCACAGGAAGAAATTTGACAAAGAACAAACATGGAAAGCAAGCTATCCACTAGAATTAATCCACACAGATCTGTGTGGACCAATGCAAAATGAATCTGTGGGGGGAACAGATACTTCATCACATTCATTGACGACTACTCAAGAATGTGCTGGGTATACTTCCTCAGAAACAAATCTGATGCACTAAATGTGCTCAAGAAATTTAAAGCATTTGTTGAGCTGCAAAATAGATATAAATTGAAGAAGTTGAGGAGTGATAGAGATGGTGAATATACCTCAAATGAGTTTGAAGAATTCTGTGTAAAATAAGGAATGCAGAGGCAGTTGACAGTTGCATACTCTCCTCAATATAATGGAGTTACAGAGAGGAGAAACAGAACAAATCTGTGAAATGGCAAGGTCCATGCTGATAGAGAAAGAAATGCTAGTAATCTTCCGGGAAAAAGCTGTGAATACAGCTGTGTATATTCAGAACAGATGTTATACAACATTAGTTATTGAAAAAACTCTATTTGAAGCCTTCACGTGAAGAAAGCCAGGAGTCAAGCATCTAAAGGTGTTCGGTTGCTTGTGCTATGCACATATCCCATCATTATTAAGGCAAAAATGGGATAGCAAAGCTGGAAAGGGAGTTTTTGTTGGATATGGTAGCTGTAAGAAGGGGTATAGAGTATATGATTTGAAATTTGAGAAGATTGTTCTCTCAAGAATTGTGATTTTCAGTGAAGATAGGTCATGGAATTAGGAAAGAAATCTGATGAACCAAAACCACTTGTCTCTCAATCTTAAAGAAGATGAAGTTGAAGGTGAAAATTCTGAAGAACATTCTACTGCAGCCCAACCCGATAATGTTGAACATTGCCATCCAAATTCTACAGTTGGAGAGTTAGCTAAGAATATTGACAGTGACAACAGTCAACAATCTACACCTAGCTCTACTCTAGTAAAATTGAAAACCTTGGAAGATATATATGCAAGGTGTCACATGTGCATCATAGAACCTGAGAATTATCAAGAAGCCTTTGGAGATAAAGCCTGGCAGGAGGCTATGAAGGAAGAATTGGAAATGATAGAGAAGAACAATACTTGGGAATTGGTGGAGAGATCGATTGATAAACCTGTGATAGGAGTGAAATGGGTGTACAAAACTAAGCTTCATCTTGATGGAACAATACAAAAACACAAGGCTCGCCTTGTAGCAAAAGGATATGCTAAGAAATCTGGAATTGATTACAATGAAACCTTTGCACCAGTAGCAAGGCTGGACACAATTCAGACTCTCATTGCACTTGCAGCACAGAAGGGGTGGAAGTTGTTTCAGTTGGATGTTAAATCAGCATTCCTAAATGGTGTCCTTAAGGAAGAAGTGTATGTTGAGCAGCCTGAAGGGTTTAAAGTAAAGAATGCAGGACACAAAGTTTACAAACTAAGGAAGGCCTTATATGGACTAAAGCAAGCACCAAGGGCCTGGTACAGTGAAATTGATGCATACCTCTTTATATGCAAATTCAAAATGAGCACAAGTGAAACTACTTTGTATACAAGGTCAGATTTGGAAGGTAACTTGATTATTGTCTCAATCTATATTGATGACATTGTGTACACTAGCAGCAGTGAAAGACTGCTTAGTGAATTTAAAAGAGAAATGATGCAGAGATATAAAATGTCTGATCTTGGACTTCTTCACCATTTTTTTGGCATGGGAATATTGTAAACCGATCAAGGGGTATTTATTCATCAAAGCAAGTATGCAAAATCCTTGCTTAGTAAGTTTGAACTTGATGACTGCAAACTAGTCTCCATTCCCTTGGCGACTGGTGAGAAACTAAAGAAGGTGGATGGGAGTGAGTTGGCTGATGAATGACTTTATAGAAAAATAGTAGGAAGTTTATTATATTTGATAGCAACAAGACCTGATCTGATGTATGCTGCCAGTTTGCTGTCACAGTTCATGACTGGACCTACCAAAATTCACATGGGAGCTGCAAAAAGGGTCCTAAGATATGTGCAAGGAACTCTCAGCTATGACATTGAATACGTAAGGGATCAATCAGCAACTCTTATTGGATTTTGTGATGCAGATTGGGCAGGAAGTGAAGATGATAACAGGAGCACTTCTGGCTATGCATTCAGCTTTAGAAGTGGAGCATTCTCCTGGTCCTTTATGAAACAGAAGACAATGGCATTATCAACAACAGAAGCTGAGTATGTCTCAGCATCTAAAGCAACTGCTCAGGCCATTTGGTTAAGGTTTGTTCTTGATGATTTTGATGAAATGCAAGCTGAGGCAACACCCTTGTTCTGTGATAACATGTCAGCAATTTCAATGGCCAAGAATCATGTTTTCCATCAAAGAACAAGACACATAAACAAGAAGTATCATTTCATAAGGGAGGCTCTGCAAGAAGGAGTAATAAATGTGAAGTTCTGTAGAAGTGAAGAACAACTTGCATACATCTTCACGAAAGCATTGCCTAAAGATAGATTCAAGCAACTAAGGTTGAAGCTTGGAGTTAAACCAGTAAACAGCTTAGAAGAGGCTGTTAAAAGCTAAGCTGGTTACTTGTGTTTGAAGTCCTAGAAGAAGACTACGTAGGCTGTAGCAAGAAAAATGAGGAAATGGAAGGAATTATGTTAAATCGATTAAAGAGACAGTTATGACAGTTATAGTCGGTTTTTACTGTTACAAATATGTTACAAACCGTTTCTTACATGTGTAAGAATCGTAGCTTTCCATTAATGGATGGATGAGATGATCTTGGTTCCTAAAATCTAGGAATCAGTTACATTAAAAGTGTATAAAAGCAGAGTTTGCTGTATTAAGGAAATATAGAAAAATACAAGAATTTGCTTTTCAATCTTCTCTGCAAACTTGTTTACAATTTCTTCTCAATACCTCCAGAAAACAAACAAATACTGCTTCTAGTTCAGTGTGGTATGGGCTGGCATATGCCAAGGCCAAGGGCAAGATCAAGAAAGGTGGTCGTGTGTGGCAGATTTCATTTGGGTCTGGGTTTTAAATGTAACAATTTGATCATGAAAGCAATGATGGTTTTTGATCATGAAGAAAAGAATCCTTGGAGTGGTGAGATCGATGAGTTTCCTGTGGACCTGAAGAGCACCGAGGGGAGCATTCCATATGAATTTAAGCCGTCCAAAAAGATATGATTATGATGAGAGTACACCATCTCAAATCTCATTAAAACAGTGTTTGATATTATATTTTAAAAATATTTTTGAAAAAAATTAAATTTTTTATTTTTTATTTTGTTTTAAATTAATATATTTTTAATATTTTCAGATTATGTGTTATAATTTTTTAAAAATAAAAAAAATATTATTTTATTATATTTTAAAATAAAAACATTTTAAAAGTAACTACACTTCCATCTACACCCCGTAGTTTAATTTGTGCTGCCCTTTAAGCCAAGAATAAAAAACTTGGTCTGCCTCGAAGATGTTGGACATTGGAGTTTGAAATGGTCATGGTTATTTTCTAAGCTTTTGCTTGAGGATTTTAATTAAGATCAACTTACATTTAAGCCATGCTATCATCTATCTTTATGATTATCACGAATTTATTCATTAATTATACGCAAAGGAGGCACCATACAAAGCTCAATCTCTTTCAAGGCCAATGGAGTAATCTCTTTCAAGGCCAATATTAGAGTATGCTAGGACCTCTCAATTTTACAAGCTTAGATCTCAAAAAGAACTGCTCTCTTGCCAGCATTCTTACCTGCCTTAAGTATGCATCAAAACTTACCACTCCGTGCTCGACTGCCTTGTCCAACGCATACATTGAATCCTCTATGGCACTATCCGCGGCCAAGAATTCTATCAACAATTTTGAATCTTCATCGCCAGCTTCAAATGCATCATCATAATCCATTTCACCCTCTAACTTTTTCACTAGTGATTTTGCATCATTAACTCGTAACCAGTTCACTAGGACATCAGCTTGGTTCATCAAATTCATGACTCTATGTTTCAAGTTCATTCTTTCATGTTCAAGTCCCATAATCATACTCGTGATGATATCATCTCTTTTCACCATTTCGGATTGCAAATTCGATAAATCCTCCATTTCCTCTTCAGTTTGGGTCAGCAAGACAATTGTGTCATAGTGAAGCATTCCTGAAAGCCGATCGAGAGCCTCCATCTTAGAGACAAGAGAGGGATGGGTAAAACTAGCTGCCGGCGAGTAAACGAAAGGATGGTCATGAGAGAAAATCTTGACAAGGTTGTGCACGAGTTCAGTGAGGTGGCATCTGGGGAATACCCAAGTTTGCAGGTAAGGAGAAGAGGTCGCACCAGAAGAGTGAACAAAGGGGTGGTCTTGATGAATCGGAGACGTAGAATCTGATAAAACATAGACCATAGGAGGCATGCAAGGATAGTTTTCATGGATCCAGATTGTGAGAGGTATAGAAGGAGTATGATTGGCGACATGGAGATGACCAGTGGCATATAGAAGGTTCACAGTGGTGCCATCATCGTGAAAGAAAGTATTGGCTGAGAGGGTGAAAGTGGGATAATCTTGGATTAAAGAAAGGAGGTGTTTTCTGATGAACCATTTTTGTTTAGAGTCTGTATAGGATAATGCGAAGCGGCTCGTGCAAGAAAGTGCGGCGTCAATGAATTCGATCGAGGGTGAGGGTGGCATCAGGGGAGAGATGGAGAACTTAACTCACAAGATGAGTTCTAGCCTGTCTAGCACGCTTCTGATCTCGTTTATCCGATTATTCTCCATATAAAAAGACAAAGATTTAAGTAATTCCTGGGAAAGTTCTTAGCAAGTTTTTAGCTGTTTTGAAGTTGAATTTTGGGTAGATTTGATGCTTTCTATTGTATCACTCTCGCATCAATATAATATTCCATGTATCTGACACGGCAACTGCTTCTTCGATATTAAAGGCACGACATGGCTTGTTCTTATCCAACTTTTAGCAGTATTTATAACTGTGATTGTGATGATTTTTTAAAAATTATTTTTAATACAAGTGGATTAAAATTATTTAAAAATATATTAATTTAAAATAAACAAAAAATTAAATTTTTTAAAAAATATTTTTAAAATATATACAAAAAAAATAATTAATTAAGATATTAACATAAATACTGCTTTGTTTAAGGCCCACTACGATATTCACTGGAAAGATTCATATTGCTTAATTAATAATTAACAATACTGTATTAGTTATTTTTGATTATTTTTTAAAAAAATAACATAAAACATTTATTAAAAATAACAAGAAAATTCACTTGTATAATTTATCTTTCCTTGAACGAGCCTAAAAAATAATCAATAGTACTGTATTATTACTTACTCCTGAACATTATAAAATTCATCAATAATCACTAAATATATGCTATAGACAGAACTAGTAACATTCAACGTGTTTAGAGATAACATCATGATCAGTGGTATGAGCTTAAATCTGCTACATACATGTCTAGTTTTTAATAAATACTGTTTCATAATCGAGTTGTCTGAATTTTTAACTCCTGACCGATACTAAATAGGGGCGTCATCGCTTACCTAAATATAGAAAAATCTTTGAGCAACTTGCATTGCTTTGAGATCATAGAATCACAGGGAAAATGACCCTACAGTTTACGAGAAATTTCCTTTGTACTTTCTGCTAGACATGTTGAGCGATTTGGTCCCCGTTTCGAGCTCTGTTTACCCTACAGTTTCAGTATGTTTTGAATTCTTTTGTTTTATGTTTTTAAATTGTTTTAATAGGTTGATGTTAAAAATAAATTTTAAAAAAATAAAAAATATATATTATTTTAATAAATTTTCAAACAAAAATCAAATTAAAAACAATACCAACCATACTCTAAAGTATATTCTTACCTGCTCTATTTCTGGGTCAACCCATTAATGCCATTTAAGTTTTGTATGGACCCATCCTCTCTTGAAATAGACGACTATGGATGAATCAATGGGAATTTAACTAATATAAAACGACTATGGATAGACTATGCAAAGTATTATCCTGCAAGGATGGATCAGGTTCTCTCTCTCTCTCATTTTACTGATATATTTACCGCATGACGTTTTGAACATAGCTAGTCAGGCAAAATTCTAAAACCATTGGTGGATTTATTATTGCAATAGATATAGTTTATTGTAAATTATTATAGTGAATTTACCTTTGTGCTCCTAGTAAAAAAGTTGAAAGGCTAGCATAGGGTATTTTGATATTTTAATGTTAATCTATTAGCTATTAAAAAATTGAATAGAGGTATTGTTGTCTTTTTAGATTATTTATATAGTAAATATAATTTTTCACCTCCAATTTCAATGAAATTTAAACCTTCTCACCAGGAGTTTCTTTGACTTTGTAAAAACTTTAAAATAAGTAAAATATTTATTTGCATTTAGATAAGACAAAATAGTTTTTATGTATTCAGGGTGTTTTGATATTTTTACATTGGTTTATTTGTTATTTTCAGGGTTATGAGTGTTTTTTAGTAATTTAATATTTATTTTTAATATTAAATTTTAAAAAGTTGATAAAAAATTTATTTCACATGCGCTCTCTAGCAGATCATATCTTTTCTTTCTAAAAAAAAACTTGAGTATACAAACCATTTTTATATGTTTTATTTGACATAATATAAATTATAAGTGTAAACAAAAAAGTTTATCCAAACATCTAATAATCATCTATATAAACAAATAAATAAAATTTATTAATAATAACTGAAAGAGAAACTGAAAAAATTAAAAGATAAATGTAGATCAAGATAACTGATCTCGCAAACCGAGACGTTTACCTATTTTTGTCAACTAAATTTTTTTATTAAAATTAATAGAGGATAATAGAAATAAAAGTACATATGAACCAAAGTGGATAAAATAAAAAAAGAAATAAAATATGCCTAGCCGAACAAATAAAAATATTATTTCAAAATAACTATTTTTTGTACGAAACAAAACATCCTTGTATAAAGTAAAATAAAAATTAGCAAAAATTAAACACAAAACAAAACAGTTTTTTTTTTAAAAAAAATTTATCCAAAAATAGCTTATAAAATCATGATTTAGGTAATGAGACAAAGACAAACTGACTGAAAAGAATACGAAGGTAACCATAATTGTTTCTTAAAAACAATGTAGAATGATAAAGTCGCAAAATATAACAAGAAAAAAAGAATTCCTAATTGTATTAACACTTAAAACTTGTGACCTGTGTCCTTAAATTGGAAGCATTACAAAAAGAAAAATTGTGAAGCCCAATCCCAAATAATTAAACACAGAAGGATGTATCTAGGAAAAAAATCAATAATGAAAAAAATTTAACTAAAAAATAAGAGTGGAAGCCAAAATAAAATAAAATTTGAGGGCATTTAAAAATTAAATTACATGGTTAAATCGAAAAGAAAAAACAACTAACAAAAGGAAAAAAAATCAAAAGAATAAAGGCTAGATTGAAGAAAAAAATAACATAAACTTTGATTAAATGATGGAATTGAATACTAATAAAACTTTAACAAAAAATCCAAGGTAAAAATAAAAAACCAAAAGAATAAGGACTGTATTAATGAAAATAATATATGACAAATTGTAATTTAAGGATTGAATTAAAATCATAAAAAACTTTTCTAAAAGTATTAAGGATGAAAATAAGAAATCAAAACATAAGGACTAAAATTGAAAAAAAAAAAACAAACATGTACTTTAATTAGAAGAGAGAGAAAAGTAGGAAGAATAAAGAAGAAACAACCGCCGGGAATAAACCACCAAACACTAAGAGGAAAAAAATTAACTCGAATTATCTTGATAAACCCACAAACCACGTTAACCTTATAAAAAAAGTGACAAAAATAATTTGTAAAAAAATCATAACAAAAAAAAGAAAAAGAAAAAAACCATGTGCTCAAGCGGAAAATAAAAGAAAAAAATAGACAAGACGTTGTAGCAATCCACAGTATTTTGTGAGGAAAGTTACTTTACTTTTCTTACATGCTTTAAAATCAAGCTAGATCTAACACATTTTAATTAAAAATTTAAGCTAGATAAATAGCACAGCCGAAAGATTTTAAAATTAATTTACTTGATTATCTTTAATAATACAACTAAAAAATTCTACATGCTTTTAATATTTTTTATATTTAAAAAGAATTTATCAAACCAGCAACGAAAAATATACTAAAGGAGAACTACGGAGTCAACTGGTCTGAGTATAAATTTATTGTCAAGTAAAAAAAAAGACATTGACAGAAAGTTTTTTTGCTTCTGTTTTTTGTTTTCGTGGGGAAGGGGTGGGGGACGGTGCTCAAAATCAAGGGAGAGGGACGTGCAAGGCCCCATGCCCCGAGGTAGGAGACCGAAGACTGTAAACGATGCCGTAAAAGCTAGAATGGATGACCATCAATCATCAACAAACGACGTTCATTCAAAAGGCAATCAAGTGTCGTCCGAAGCAGGATAGGTTGCTCAAATTTGTGAACTAGCTCGATGTTATCATTGGTTTCTAGGCTGGCCCATAAAGCTCTCGTAGAAGTTGAATAAAGCATCTGCATATGTGTTCATTGTTGAGATTGTTTGTCACTCATGGGCTTTCATAGCTAGCCCATATAGGTCTTCGATAGGGTCGCCTTCAGAGATTGGTCTTCCAATCGAAGACGATATAAATTACGATGATCGACTCGGAGGGTGGTGGGTGAATCCAAATTATAATTTAAAAAGAAAAACTTGAAATAATTTAAAAGTAATTATCAAATGATATAATTCTAGGGTTGTTTTTAAAAAAATATAAAATGATACTGATTTGATAAAAAAACATATTTTTTCAAAATAAAATTTAACCCGAGTTAGATTTCAATAAATAAATTATGAATCACTCATTTAAATCTGGTTTTGTAACCATTAATATCATAATTGATTTAAAATTCCTAATTTTTTTAAATAAAATAGTTTAAATTAATATTTTTTATTATTTTATCTTTATATTCTTAAAATATTTCGGATGACCTTAAATCTCGGAACCCTTTAAATATTTGATTGACATGGTACGTAAACATGGTGATTTCATACGTACCAAATTTAATAATCTTTGCAAGGCAGCAAATAAATAACATTGAGACATCACAAGCATGACGTCTGCCATACTGCATATTTTAGAGAGGGTAAGCACCCACCAAGGACCAAGCTAAGGTGGGGAGATTGGACGGATTCTCCGATGAGCTAGCCAGAAAAGGAGAGCCCATTTTGTTTTATTCCTCCTCGTTGTTGCTTGCTGGGCCAGTTAATTAATTTCTACCACTTTTCTGAGTACTAAATCCAGAAATATCCTTTGAAACGAAGAGAAAGCAATGGCGTCACAGCACCCTAATTTAGGCATTGACTTCACCGAAGAGGAAGCTTACCTTTAAATATTCTGTCAGGTTCCCCATCAAGCAAGGGCAAGGTGATGGAGCGTTTCCTTCACCATTCAACACACTTGCTTTGATTTTTTTCTTAATTAGTCCAGTACTCTAATCAAATTCGAGAGGAGTTGTAACAAATCCGCCATGATTAAAAAAAGCAAAGATGGTTGGGAGGTGGGTTTTCTCTAGCTAGGTGAGAGGTCGAGGTTTTGGTTTTTTCAGAACTAACCAACTTTTGCCTGACCACAAAAGGAGAGGACTTTATATATTGATGATTATGTTATAAAAAGAAAACTAAAGAAGCTCAAGAATACACTATAGATTGCAATAATGCATTTATGTTCTTGTCCTTCTCTACCAAATATAATGGATTAGCTGATTGAGTAAAATCCTCCACTAGTCATGATTGGAAATAAATTGGTCTTCAAGGCAAATATATATCATTTTACTCTGTAAATAAAATTGAAATATATTTTATTCTTTCAATTTTATTTACAGAGTAAGATGAATTGAATGCACTTAAAAGTTAAAAAAAAAATACTAAACTTGCAAAGAGAGGCTTTTTTTTTATCTTAGCAAAGTAAAAAAAAAAAAAAAAAGTTGGTGTTAAGTGGTGTTTTTATATTTCCATTCTATTTTTTTTTTATGTTGAAGTTTACTTGAGGGCTACTTTGTAATTTAATAAACATAAAAAATCAGATACACGTCTCATGTTTTTTCTGGCAACGCGTGAAAAGTCTTTTTATGATTAAATATCGTTTTTTGTGGTGGTGTTTTAATCCTCTCAACAATCCCTCTATTATGTGACGATGCATATAGCTAGAAGGTCTCGGGTTTTACGCTAGTGATCTCTATTTTTTAATTTTTTTATTTTTTGCAATATTAAAATTCATATCTAATCTTTTAGAATTTACGGCCAATCAATTTTTATTTATTTTGTCAAGAACACTTGCATCGCATTGAAAGCTTTTGTTATATTGAAGGAAAAAAAGGGTAATCGACGGATGGCATAGTGCAAGTGATCAATC
>Ga0325402_1001407_pt1 | contig 19569 bp, 12 predicted proteins | sample PopdelMetagenome_22_FD_207212 | JGI IMG/M metagenome (GOLD analysis project Ga0325402, IMG submission 207212) | Populus deltoides microbial communities from Bellville, Georgia, United States - Xylem-PdKOR-R3 | ecosystem: Host-associated > Plants > Phyllosphere > Stem > Wood/Secondary xylem...
CATTTTGAACCTTCAAAAATCACAACAATACTGAAGCAACAAGTAGAACTAAGCGAAGGAAATTGTGTTTTTCTTAATTAATAGCATTTTAATGTTTAACCATTCGTGGATAACTTAGTTGGTAAAGTAAACGAGAATCAAGATGTATGTTTTTCATGTGATTTCTGGTTTGAGTTCTAACATGTGTATAGTTCGATTAGTGCTGGCTTGGAGCCATGTAAAGAAACCATTTGTTAGAGGAATATAGAAGAGGTCAAGATTCGGGAGTGTGTGGCCTACATTCTTTATTTTCCAAAATAATGTATGCCATACACATACCATCAACTTTTTTTTTTGGGTAATTATATACATGGTTTTATACAGAAAGTGCCAAACAAATTCACTTTCCATCAACTAATCATGTGGTTCAATATGGATTATAATTAATGCCATCACTTGAGAAGTACTTTATAATTAATTTTTCATCGGGAAAGCCTGTAAAGTTGCACAGGACACCCTGCATGTTGTGATTAGCATTCGCTAATTGGCTTCGAATTACAGGGGAGAGAAAGAAATGGTCCAAAGTTTCAATCAATCGCCTCTTGAATTATTTCAACTATCATTAGTAGCCATGCTTAGTAGTTAGTATGATAGTATTTGATGGATCAACTACCATGGTTTGGTAGGTCAGTGACAAATAAAATAATCATCTTAATTTATGATATGTAGCCAGTGATGATTAGGACTCCCGAGCTCTCTTTTTTTTTTATATCGTTTTGCACAGCACAAAAGTCTAATACTTTGAACCAGGTTTGCTAGATTTGCAGTGTTGCTCAGGCTCCTGACATGAAACAGTTAATCACTGGGAAAATGAAGTCGAAGGTGTAACATCCAGGAAAGGACCTGATGCAAGAAAATTCAAAATATGGCAACTTCAGAGTGATATCCTTGCAGGAGTATTGGAATTGACTTGTATTATGCCATCCCCACGAGTTCTCCGAGACTCTAGCATATAACACTCTAAAAAAATATATTTTAAAAAATAAAACATGTTTGAGAGTAGTAGAAGATATATTCAATATAGAGAGAGAAAAAAAAAGATTTTGGAGATATTGAAACTTAATGATAATATTATTAGTGTTATTGGAAAGATTTCGATAAGATGAATCAATAAAATCAAAGAAGATTACTATTAGTGATCAGAATGTACCATGCGACCATTCTAAAAGCAAGTTAACCATGATATTTTTGAATGGTTTATGTGGCTCACTCTCTTTATTGTTTATGATCTTTTTTGGTGTCGCTAGATTTGTCTAATTAAAATATTTTTAATGATACCGGTGGTGTCGTTATCGGAGCTTCAAAATATACCTGGTGTCATTTTTTTCTTTGTTTTTTTCTCTCATCTCTCCTTTTTGTAATTTGTGAAGAGTCAGGAAAGATAAAAAAGTAAAAATAAAATAAAATAATTTCAAAAACACACCAAAACTCTAATTATAACATCATCAGTACCATTGAAAAGATCTTGATTAAAAGAATTCAATGACATCCAAGAAGATTACAAATGATGAACGGAGTGGGTCACATGAGTCATTCAAAAATGTTAGAGCTCATTTGCCTTTGGATCGTTTGTGTGGCGCACTCCAATCACTGTCGGGGACTTTTTTTAGTATTGCTAGACTCTTCTTATCAAGATCCTTACAATAGTATTGTAACATATACTAAAAGGGATCTTTAGTTTTTTTTTTAAGTTGTCTTATGTTTTTTAGCTGTTTTTTTATGTCTTTCAAAATTTTTTTTTTTTTGCTTCTTTCTTTGTTTTTTTCTTTTAACAAATTTTTTTTGTTTAATTTAGTTTATTAATGTTTAATTTTTTTATTTAGTTATCACACTTTCATGACACGTTTTCCGGATTTAACGGGTTAACCTGGTTTGACAAGTTAACCCAGAATTTTTTTTTTGCTTTTTAATTAATTTTTTTCATTTAGTTTAGTTTGTTAATGTTAATTTTTTTTCTATTTAGTTATCAGATTTTCATGACACATATCCCGAGTTTCACGGGTGAACTCAGTTAATTATGGATTGACCCGTTAATTTTTTTTTTGTTTTTTTATTTTCATATTTTTTTTGTTTAATTTAGTTTGTTAATGTTAATTTTTTTATCTAGTTATCAGACTTTCATGACACAGATCCTGGGTTTAACGGGTTAACATGGTTTGACGAGTTAACCCGGATTTTTTTTTTATTTTTAATTAATTTTTTTCGTTTAGTTCAGTTTGTTAATTTTTATTTTTTTTTATTTAGTTACTAGACATTCATGAAAGGATCTCGGGTTTGACGAGTTAACCTGAATTTTTTTTTGCTTTTTTTTCTTTTTAATTATTATTTTTTGTTTAGTTTAGTTTGTTAATGTTAAATTTCTTTCTATTTAGTTTTTCTTCTTCTTAAAGGTTTTTTTTCTTTTATTTTTTCTTTTTAATTAATTTTATTTAATTAATTTAGTTTATTAATATTAAATTTTTTTCTAAATAGTTCTCGACTGATGCCTTTAGTTTTTCTTTTTGTTTTTATGCCTTTGACTGTGTACTGTACAGTGCAATTCACAGTAAAAAGACTGATGCTTTTTGTTTTTTTCTTTTTAATTAATTTTTTTTGTTTAATTTAAATTGTTAATGTTAAATTTTTTTTTCTATTTAGTTATCAAACTTTCATGACACGAATTTTGGATTTGACAGACTAACCTAGTTTGTCGAATTAGCCCAGTTAATTCTGGGTTAATCCATTAATTTTTTTTTTCCTTTCTAATTATCAAACTTTCACGATGCGAATTTAAGGTATGACTGGTTAACATGATTTGAAGGGTTAACCCAGTTAATTCATATTTTTTTTCTTCGTTAGTTTTTTTCTTCATGTTAATTTTTTTTCTTTTTAACTAATCTATTTAATTATCACACTTTTATTACACGACTTTGCAGCCAGACTCACGTCCAATGCTATTGGATCTGGTATTGCAGTCCAGACACTTTTATGCTAAGGGTTAACCCAAGTTTAATGTTATTATTAATACTATAAATATTACTTTTGGGTCAGGCATTGCAACCAAACCTAAGACTCTGATATATAACTTTGCAAAAAAACCTAACACTTTTAGATTTTGGTTTTTTTTAAAATGCAAAATATAATTGACCCGTAACATCGCGCGGGGCATGTAACCAGTTGGTGGTATAATTATAAGAGTTTTGGTGTACCTCCAAAGTCTTTTTCCTTCCTTTCTTTTTTTCTTTCCTCTTTTTTTATTAATTCTTGTATCCAATAACTTTATAATTTGAAAGAATCACGTATAGCAATTGCAACTCTTGAATTGCATGTTATTATGACTTTCTAAACTGTACTTAAATATTTTTTTACACCATGTTATTTAATTAGTATTTTTACCATAGAATACTGAAGAACTCCCATCCCCATCACCATCCCCATCACCATAACCAGGGACAGAATTAGAGGGGCTGGGGCTGGCAATGGCAGGCCGTGCAAGGAAATTTTTTTTAACCCCCCTCCATTGATAAATTATATTTTTAGCTTAAAAAATAAAATAAAAAATTAAATTTTACCCCGTAAAATTGTTTTCTAATTTGACCTTTCCAAACTAAAATTCCTAGCTAAACCACTACCCCCTCCCAAAAAGATACTACTTTAACAGACCTGCAGGCAGTGAAAAGACCGGTGTCAACATATGCAAGGTTAGGTTGGTTCTCTTGTGATATAGATTTATGCTTCAGCTAATCTGAGTTGTCGGGATGCGATGCTAGCCAACAGGAAATTGTTGGGATTAATTAAAGTAGTACAAATTTTATGGGCCACTTGGTTGGATTCATGTCAATCAATGTTTTTTTTTTTTTTCTTCTTCAAAATAATTATGATTGGTATATTAGGAAACAAAACTAATTTTATATCTATATAATTGGAATTTAAAAAGGCGATTCATGGTTTAATTGGTGAATTTATAATAAATTGATTAATAACTCCAATTAATTTTGAAAATCATCGAGTCTTTTTCATTCGTGAAGATTTATAGCTAAATAAACCATCAATGGCAGATTTATTGCAAATGCAGAGCAGATTTAGTAGTAGTTTACACACACCATGACCGAAGAACAAGGGGAACCATAAGTTCAAAAGTGGCCAACCATTTATGTCCGAGAAATGAGAGACTCAAATTACAAGTTACTACTGCCTTGTAACGTTTCCTTGTTTTTATTCAGCACACTATATATCAGCTGCGCAATTAGTAGTATGATCAATAGATAATCATTGATGGAAAAATTCATAGTACTATCAAACAAGAACATATATGGTGGAGTTCAGGGCCTATCCCATGGCATACTTTTGAGTCCAGCTCCTAGCAGAAGACTCATACTTGATCTTGTCGGCCTTGCACATATGGGCTATTTCAGGAACAAGAGGATCATCAGGGTTTGGATCTGTAAGCAGTGAGCATATGGAGAGTAAAACCTGCATGAATCCCCCACAATAAGATGTCAGAATAATTCTAAGCAATGCTTGAAGCCTTGAGCGTGGAAAGGATTAAAAGAATGTGAGATGAGGCATGCGTCCATTTCTTTCTTTATAGAAGGGTTATTGTAATTTATAATTCAAGGTAATTGGCCTGACTCAAATGGAGGGAGCACCTAAATAGGCTAGTTCCTATCTGCACGAGTACTGTTCTCCATGATGTATCAGAAAAGAAGAGATGCAACGCAATTTGAGATTTTGAGAATCATTTGTTGATTTTTTGAAATGACGCAGTCCTGATGCCTTAATTATTATGTGCAATTAGAGTGAAATGATTTTAAGATTTATGTGGTGTCCTGTTCAAGAAAGTTCTTCAAGATAACCCTACCTTTGATATGGTGAGCGCAGGGCTCCATTGTTCCTTGAGTATGTCCAAGCAGATGTTCCCGTTACTGTTTATGTTTGGATGGAATACCTTGGTCCTGAAGGCAACCTGCTTGCAATTATTCAATGAAGATCATCATATATATAGACATGTTCGGATGGTATAGACAGAAAGACAACACTAATCATGAGAAAGGGCTTAACAGTCTTGTTTTTCTTTTTATCTTACCTTGGGAGGTTTAAAAGGATAATCCGGTGGGAAATGAATGGTAACAAGGAAAACGCCACCCGCATAGGGACTGTCATTTGGACCTATGATGGTGGCTTGCCAATGGAACATATCCTCAGCCACTGGACCTGAAATAAAAATAGGCAAAAGGCAGTCAAGTAACTTTCTAAACAAGAATGAACCGTGATGTTATTATACTCAAGCCTTCTGCTCCTGTTACCTGCACTGCATGAAGTTGGGGGATCTCTCTGCAAGTCCTTGAGCTCCTTCAATATTCTTTTCGATGCCATTCGATTCAATTTCGTTGTTGCAGTATGGAAGAGAGTAATTCAAGAATGATGATTGCGAAGCTAGAGAAGAAAACCAAGATATGGATGCTGGCAGATGGGAAGACGGTGGTGTATTTAATAGAGGAATTGGCAATGCTGGAGAAGAGAGGTGTGTATTTGGCAAAGGTCCACACTAATTCTTTTTGCACTGTACTCTCTCTTTTAGAAGGTGGGCGCAGTATAAATTCCAGAAAAAAGTAGTTATGCTGTTCTGCAATATTAAAAAGCTACTATCAACTATCATTCTACCAGCATTGCTATCACTGAAAGAAAATATATGATTCCCTGATAATTGACAAGGACATCTTAGGAGAGTTCCCTCCCTTTGAGCCACCCCTGTTTTGCATTAACTTGGAATCTCCCTCTCCTGTCCTTAAAATCATCCATAAGGTCAATAAGATCAGATAAAAAAACCATTTCTTTCCAATTCTGGTTTTTACTTTTCCCAGTCAACCCATCCAATCACATTTATATCATTCATAAGATGAATTAAATGATCTAAACAAAAGGAATCCGCCTTCTAGGTGATGCTTTTGACCACCATCAGTACATGAAACAATCATGGTTCTAGTTCTAGATGACCAATCAGGTATCTTCAAAACCACAATAGCTACCACTAGACACCAAGCCATGCCCAGTAAAGAAAAATATTCGTCCCTAGCTAATTCACAGAAATGATATCTTGGTTTGAGCATCTGGAAAAGCTTTGAAGCAGATGGGGGTAAGGGAACCAAAGAATTTGATTTACAGTATCCTTCAAAAGAATGATGGATACCATATTCCCTTTCTTGTTTTCCTGATGTTGACTGGAGGTTTTAAAATTGCCGTTCCACAAACAATACAGCAGGAACAGGCGTATGTAAATCAGTTAATGTGGATGAGAATCAACTATAATAGCACAAAAACATAATTATATTCCGATTCTCTAAGCGCACTAAAACAAGTTTCCGATCATGGTACAGGAGAAAAGGCTTGGTATTTCATAAGAAATTCTGCCCAGTCTGGTCTCCAACATGTAGGTAGGCCTACAGAAACAGTAGACGTGTGAAAGTAAACAATCACAACGTGAAACATTAATATACAAATCACAAAGCCACAAACACCTTGATTCTTATAAGTGCCCCCTAGTTCTGTCAGTATAGACTACGGACCACATCCTGCTGCTTCCTAGAGATGGCAACTAATGCGACGAATGTGCTAGTTGGTTTATTACACGATCACAATATAGAGCAGGCCTTCTGTGCCTTTCTCTTCTTTTTCTTCTTCTGTTTTGGAGGCTGGAGGACCACCTTAATGGCCGCATCAAAGACAGCTTTGACATTCTGCGTTTGAAAAGAGTAGATGGAACAAATTCTGTTAGTAATGAGGTAAGCACCAAACTTCTCTTATGATTTATCATCAAGAACTTAATTTACATACCTGCTGTGTTTTTGAACTGCATTCAATGTAAACAGGAGCCCCAATTAGCTTTCTCAGCTCCTCACCCTTTCAAAAGAAAAAAAAAAGTTTTTTATTTCCTTTATATGGGCTGACATGATAGTATCCACAATAGAAGAAAGAAGGCAAGGCAAACTAGAAATACGATAGTTAGGATGTGATGCAGCAGCTGATACCTGAGCTGTGGTGATGGGCACTGCACCTGGGTGATCTAAAAAGAATTGTTTATCATCTCGGAGATCTACAGGGAGCAAATTTAGTTGTCATGAAACTCATTTTTTGTCGACAGGTTAGGAGAATTGATACAAGACATTCTATGCTGAGGCACTGTATAACTAAAAATAACTTGGCAATTAACGAAAAGGGTAGTGCCATTTAGTATTATGGAAGTTAATTATCTCCAAGTTAATCATTACAAAGATATGCTTAAAACCAATAGCAGCTTGAACTAACACATGGTCATGGAATTCAACCAGATATAACAAGTTACTGCTGAGCACTTTCTGAAAGATATCAGTTCAATTGGCTGATACATACCCTTTTCATTTAACCCAGATCCAGAAGAGATGTACAAGTGCCAAACATCTAGGCAAGTTATCAGACAGGGTTTTTAGGCACTGGTGATTGAATAATGAATGCTTACTAAAAGCATCTTTATTTATGCAACCGGCCAAAATTTTTTTGGATATGCTCAAAACTCCTCAAGCTTCTGAAAGTGTCATCAAACCACAATAATTCTATTTTTGAAGTATTCATAGTAAGCCCTTGCAGGGTGGCATGGAGTGCTGTAATATGTTCAAAAATCAAGTTCGGCCAATTTAATGGTCATTTCTAATATACAATATATCTCCCCCGTGCTCCCAATTCAATTGAATGAGCCTTAAAAGCACATAGTTGAGTGTTAATTTATGCTAATCTTTATAGAAATGTTCATTTAAGCACAGCCCTGAATAACATTGCATCATTTCAACTATCCTAATATGGCTTCAAGAAACCTCATCTTGTTTGGGTCCATGAATACATTGACTAGTGACTTTATCATCATGTCACTTACAAGAAAATTAAGTGAACAGGCGGAATAAAATATCTGAAGTTACTACATGACACTCACATACATCAAGGGATCTTGAAAACCAAGTTCAAAGATTCAAAGCTATTGACCACAGAGGCAGGAAAAACTAGTCTTAGGGTCCTAGCAGAGAATTCTATAATATACCAAACTTCTGCATTGTTCCTTAAAGCAAGAGGAGAAGGACTTACCAAGCTTTGTCCCGACAAGAATAATTGGAACACCAGGTGCATAGTGCCTCAATTCAGGAATCCACTATACACGAGACACAAAAAATAAAAATTCATTCTCACATACACATAATCAGACATATAACATTTAACAAAGACAAGAATTTCTGAAGATAATGTAGGTCTTACTTTCTTAGCAACATTTTCATAGCTGGCCTTGCTAATGAGGGAGAAAGCAAGCAGGAAAATGTCTGCCCCCCGATAGCTCAAAGGCCTTAGTCTATTGTAATCTTCCTGGCCTGTGCCATAAAGTCAATACATGAAGTGATTATCATGAACATTTAAAAGACCGGAAAAGGAAATTTTATTAATTTGAAACCTACCAGCAGTATCCCACAACCCTAAATTGACAGTGCTCCCATCCACAACCACATTTGCACTGAAATTGTCAAACACGGTCGGCACATAATCCTATTTTCAGAAAATACAGCAAAAAGAATCCTTGATGTTAAAACCATTCTTTCCCAGTCTATATTGGAATATTATCAAAATTACAAGGCAAGCAGAAATGCTGAATCACCACAACATAAATCATATAACAGAGCTTTCCCAAAGCATTTAGAGGGAATATTCAATCTTTGAATACAGAAAGAACCAGTTAAAAACAGGATTACAATTTCTGTGAAAACCAAAACTGAAGAGAGAATCCAGAAAACACTCTTTTCTTCTAATTCTGCTCAGCTCAAAATACAAGAAGAGTAGGATCAAAGCAAGCATTTTTCCAGGAATATTGCAATGTAACAGAGTGAACCTCCAAAAATAACCCCAAAAGTCAAACTTGTTAGAGGTCTCCAAGTGGAAAAAACCCACCTAAACTAAACCTATTACTAGTGTGAGGCACTAAACCTATTACTAGTGTGAGGCACTAAACCTATTACTAGTGTGAGGCCAGCTTCAGCTGATTAACCTATTACAAATTAAAAATACAAGAATTTTACTGTCTCCACGTTTTGTTTGCCAGGTTAACACTTCAATTAGCTCTTATTTAAGACAATACACCAGTACAGAAACATGTTCTGAAAGTGAATTGCTTGTAAAAGGCACGGTCAGTTGAAGGATTCTCCATATCAGTTCCTAAGCAAAGACAAATTTACTATAAAAGGACAAAAATTGTTGAATTTCCTCTCAGTTTCCACATTCTCGGGTTGCTAAACAGAATCAGATGCCAAAAACCGAGACCCTTGACCTTCACTCCATAAGTTTTTAAACAAAGAAAAAACACCTCGACAAACCCAATTACTTAAAAAATAAGGATCCGTTGACTTAACATGACAAATTGCAATCTAGAATTCTCTTTACGTTACTCACATTTTCCAGGGAAACAAACAGAGAACCAAAAGAGACCTAAACTTTATACCCCAAATTATAGGTTTTGAGCAAAAAAGCAAAACTCCATCTACTAAAACCAATTACTTTTATCAAGCCCAGTTGACATAACAATATATCTTCCATATTCCGGGTATCTAAAACAGTAACCTATACCTAAAATCCTTAAGCTTGACCTCTCAATCCAAAATTCGTTAAAACAAAGAAAAAAGCACAACCTTGACAAACTCAATTAGGTTGACTTAACATGGTAAATTTCAATCTATGATACTCTTTACACTCCCTGCATTTTCCAGGAAAACAAACACAAAAACGCAAAAAAAAACAAACCTTTACATTCCAATTTTAGGTTTTGAACCAAAAAAGCAGCACCCTTTCAGCTAAACCTAATTAGTTTTATCAACCCCAGTTGACTTAACAAACATATCTTCCACTTTCCCGCATTTTCTTTTCCTAAGAACCAAACAGAAACTAAAGCAAAAAAGAAAAAAAAGAAAGCAAAAGATTGTAACTGTACTTACAGTGGGGAAAGTGTTGCTGGTGTAGGAAATGAGCATGCAAGTCTTTCCAACAGCACCATCACCAACAGTGACACACTTTATGAATCTTGAAGCACTCATTTTCTTTCTTTCAATTACAAAACCCTAGTGGTCAATTCTTGAAAGAACATAGAGAAACTGAGCGAGAGAGTAACGTGACTCTCTTAAGTAAGTAGCACAAGAAAGAAATGTAGCGGGCAGGCAAGCAAGCAAAAACAAGGAAAATTTAGGGACCTGTGCCTAGAGAAAGAAAGAAGAGACAACTCTTGCCAGCTATAGGGTTCCTATATTTCATGTCCTTGTATTTCCACTCCAAACAAGTAACAATGTATCCACCAACACCCATCACTTTCTATATTTAATTTTTTTAAGATTTCCATAACAATTAACAAAACGGTTTACTATTCATTTTAATATTCATTGTACTAGATAATTACAAATTGCAAATTACTAAATCTTCTCGAGACGTTACTATTCAACAACACGCATTTTACCACACGCATATTACTATTTATTATAATAGTATCATTATGAATTTTTCCTTCAAAAAAAAACCCACTGAACTAGACTTTGTTGGCAAGATTGTTTATATTTATCATTTCTTTTTTTTTTTCACAGAAACATTATGACTTTACCTTTAAAATAAATAAAAAAAACTCAATACCTTTTCCTCATGGATGAATGTTTTAGTCATTTTATTTATTTCAAAATAGTATAATTATTTTAATGTTTTTGAAGACAAAAATAATATAACTCTATCATAAATTCTTTTTGATCATTTCACATTAATTTTATTATAAAGTCGGATTTGAATATATTAAATATTATTAAAAAAAATATGTACACGCCAGCACATAAACAATCCTCATATCATTCAAACAGTGTGTGCGAAGCCGTCCGACCATCAAATGCATGCCTTTCATGGCGATACTTGGAAGAGCTAGGCCCTCGTGACCCGATGAGATGGTGAGTACTCCAACATTCAAGGCAATTTGGTACAGGCGACTATTTTTTTCTCTTTCTTCTCTTTATCCTCACCTGGACTTTCATGCAACCCCTTCAAAATTCAAAAGCAGCCCATTTATTTTGTTGATTCTTCATATTTGATTTTTTTTATTATAATTTTTTTATTTTAAATAATTTATATAATTGATATGTCTTTTCAATTTCACCCTATTAACTTTTATTTTTTATTTCAAATTTGATCTTCATTCTTTTAATTAATATTTTTTTATTTGAAATTATTTTTAAAATTTATTTTGTTTTACGATTTCACCCTTTGATTTTTTTCTTTCAAATTTAATCTTTATTTTTTTTATTGTCTTTATTTTTTTTTTTTTGCTTTAGCAAGTTTTTAAAATTGGCTCATAATGAATTTCTTAATTGGACTCAAATCTAAGGTTTCATGAGTTGTGAGTTTTTAAAATTTGACCAGGTCTAGGATGTTTATCGAGGTTTGCTTCTTATTTTTTTTCCTTTGTCCAAGCTTTATTTTCTCGTTTCATCCTTCACTATCTCTTCAATTGAAGATTGGGTTTCTTTTTTTTTAGCTTGCTTTTTTGTTGAATTTCTTGCTGGTTTTGAAAATGATCCGGTTATCTCAAATCTTCTATTTTATCGTTCTTCATTTGGTTTTTTTTGGTGAATTCTTTAAATTTATGTTTTTTTCCCAATCCCTTCTTTCAATATTTTAAATGATTTTCTAAAATAATTTATACGGTTATAATTATTTTTCCATTTCATTCCCCTTTATTTTTTTTTCATTTAAACTTAGTTCTTATTCTTTTGATTGTTATTTTTTTTATTTGAGATAAAAATTTTAAATTATTTTTATTTGTTTGTTTTCTCTAGGATTTTCCACTGATTTTGAAAATAACCCGGGTTTTTTTTGTTCTTTTTAATTGTTGCTCTTTATTGGATTTACTTTGGCTAATCAATATTATATTGGTTAGGAATTAAGATTTTTAATTAAGCCTAGGTCTAGGATTTAATAGGCTACGTATTTGAGACCTTTGCACAAGTCTAGAAGGTTCACCCGAGTTTTCTTGGTTTTTTTTCCTTCTTTAAAGCTGATTTTTTTTTTAATTTTATCATTTAACATTTATATCATTACTAATTAGACTTTGTTTTTTTTATTTTACTTTTATATGATTTTTTAACCATGCATTTTTTGTTGTTTTCCTTTTTTTTTTGGTTTGTCCATATATTAGCTTGTTTTCCTTAGTTGTGTCTATTTCTTAAGTCATATTAAAAAAAAAATCAAAACACGCTTACATTATAAAATTACAAATGTTTTTTCAATTTCACTTTATTTTTATTTTTTTTTTGTCTTTCAAACTTGGTTCTCGTTCTTTTTATTGGTATTTTTTCTATTTAGGATCATCTTGCAGGTTTTTTTTATATATATTTCCATCCTCCATGAGTTTTTTTAATCAAATTTGATCTCTATTTTTTATTGATATTTTTTCACGATTCCATCCTTTAAAATTAAATTGGTTGGGAATTAAGCTTTTTAATTCAACTCGGGTCTAGAATTTCACGGGATACAAGTTTTAGAAATTAAACAAAGTTTACAAAGTTTGCTCGAGTTTGTTTGTTTTTTTTTTAAGTTTATGGTTTTTTCTTTACTCTTTTTTCTAGAGTTTTGCTTTGTTATTTTATTTTGTTTGACTTTTATAGGGCTAGTCTTGGATTCATAACTAGAGCCACCTGTTTCAAAGGTTAACACATAATGACTTTAGTTTTTTTTTCTCATTTTTAAATTTATTTATTTTAATTTTATCATTCAACATTTGATGCATTGAAAATTGATCTTTGTGTTTTTTTTTTCTTTCGTTTCAAGTGGTCCTTTTTTTCCTGTTTTTCTTTCTATAAAGTTATCCCAATCTGATGTCTATTATCACAGAGTTTGTGAGTTAACCTAATCTAACTAGTTTTTTTTTTTTTTTGCAGTTTTGCCCTTCAAGATTGAGTTTTTTATATTTCGGATAGGCTCATATCAGTTTTTTTTACCTTTTTTTGTTACTTTATTTATTGTTGTCATATTTTTTTCATTCATGTTATTTAAATTACTAATTAGTCTAATGACTTGGGTCTTAGATTATTTTCCTTAGCATTTTTTTACATAAAAAAAATTTAACTAACCCGCAACGAAGCACATACCACAAATCTAGTCTTAATTAAAACTCAATCACCTTAATCTTATGTTTGTCTACACGGTGCCAAATGTTTTTCTATAAAAAATATGTTCATGTGCCACAAACATGATTTGAAAAAAGAAGAAAAATCTATAACTCGAGTTATATATGTGACTGGGTCAAATAAGTTAGTTGTATTTTAATTAGATGATAAAAAACAGTAATGATAGTAAATTGATCGATTTTTTTTTAAAAAAATCAAGATAACTAGAGAAAAAAAATTGCCAAAAAGGAAAAAAATGATACATATTAACTCTTAGCTAATTAAATATGGAAGGATAAATTAGGCAAAAAAAAAGAATAAAAAAAGAGCTTGAGTCAAACAAAGTTAGCATGACAAACATGTAACCTGAGTAATAAAGGATGAGTTAACCTCGGTTAACCCACCAAACTCGCGGTCTAAGTCATGAGATTGAGATAACTTAATAGAAGAAAAAAAATAAAAGAAATCACAAAACCTATTAAAAAAAACAATGTTGAATGATGAAATAGTAAAAGAAATTAAGTTTTTTTTTTTAAAATAAAATATCAACCTGCATCAACTTTTCAAACCCGTGACTCGGGTCATCAGACTGGAAGCACCATATCTAGAAAAACTGTGAAATCCAATCCTTAATCAAACAAATATTAAAGGATAAAATCAGGAAAAAAAATTCAATTATGCAAAATGACCCAAAAAATAACAATGAAAAGAATGAGGATCAAAACTGAAATAAAAAATAAAGGGGACAACTATAAATATTTTATTGAAGAGTGAAATAACAAAAAAAGAGTCAATAAATAACAAAAAAAAAAGAGTGAGGACCAAATTAGAAAAGGTAATAAATCATAAATTGAGATTGAATGATGAAATGTAACACAAATAATCTTTTTATGAAAGGGCAAAGAAAAAGAATTAGACATAAAAAGAATAAGGACAACACACACACACACACACACACATATATATATCATAAATTTGGATTGAATGATGAAATTGAAGACAAATAAAAATAGCATAAAAAGGTCAAGGAAAACAATTAGAAATCAAAATAATAAGGATCAAATTGGAAAAAATAATATATAACAAATTGACATTGAGGGATGAAATTAAAAACAAATAATTTTTTTATAAAAGAGTCAAGAATAAGAATTAAAAATTAAAAGAATAAGAATAAAAGTTGAAATATCAAGAACTAAGAGAACAACTCTGAGAATTTGAATGACCAACGCAATTTTTTAGAGAAAGATAAAAGAGAATAAAATGTAAGTGTCACCAGTAACAAACCGTGTCACCTAAGTTGTTATGCACTGCCCCAACAAGAAGATGATACCATGAAAATTACTACGACACGAATAAATGAATATTTTAGCCATCGAAAAGCGCTGCTAAAAAGGTGTGGGCGCCTCACCTTCTATATGCCAACAACTTTTACATTAAAATATTATTTTATGTTTATTAAAAAACTAAATTGCCTTTAATCAACTTCATAATAATAAAAAAGTAATAATAAAAATATGAAAAAGACCTTGGATGCAAGCTTTAAAATTTTTAATTTTTAGGGTAATAAAATCATTTTACTATTAAAAAAATGAAATAATTAAAAGGCCCCGTGATGTCAATTCTAAAACTTTTGTTTTGAAGGGTAAATGAGTAATTTCATTATGCTTTAAAAAAATAAAATAGACAAATCTACCCCCGTTCAATTAAGTAACAAACTATAAAATTGAACCATTTTACCTTTAGACGGCAAACTCAGTTAACTTGATCTTAGGAGTAGAAAAGTCTTTTCCATGGGGACCCATTAGTTATTAAAAAATTAAAGGGATTAATTAGTCTTTTTACATCTTTGTTGCACGATATAATTATTAAATTACTTTTAAAAGAAAAAAAACATCTTGCTTAGGTTTCAGGGCTTTTCAGACTTCTTTTGTACAGTACAATAACTTAAATACCCCTTAAAATTAAACTTTCTTAGCCTTGGATGCAAGGGCACTTCCATCATTTTATTTTGGTTTATTTTATTTTATTTTCATGTGAGGTTAGGGGTACTTAGATATTTTAATATAAAAAATATAATTTAAATAAAATATTGGTTGGCACATGCCTCATACATGCCAGCAAGTTAGCATCACCCGCACCTTTCGAGTGGCGTGAACAAACCCTTAAAATTTTAAACATTGTTTTCCAAAGCAGTGTTCGGTGCATCTCTCTACCCCTATCACAGTAGTGAGAAGCAAGCCACCAAATGATTGGCAGTTAAGCTCTGACTGCATGTTTTTTCTTCCCTCCCCTCCTTGAAAAAACACATTGGGTATTGCAAAAAAACAAAGAAGTCTGGTTATTTGTTTACTGAATCAAATTAGTTCCTCATTCTTTTGATTGTAATGCATTTGGTCTTAAATCCTTTATTGATTTTTTTTCAATCAAATTTGGTTCTTATTGTTATTTTTATTTTTCTTATCCTTTTCTTAATCGAAATTGTTTTTTAATTACATCCTTTATTATTTAATTTAATTTAATTTTTTTTTGTGTCAGATTTGGTCTTCATTCTTTTATAATCTATATTTTTTCTTTCTGATTCTTTTTTTGTTGAATTTGTTTTTTCAATTTTATCCCTAATTATTTTTTTTGTTGACATTATTATTTTTTCAAGCTTGTTTTTTATGTTGTAACTCTACCTCATGATTCGTGTCACAAGTTTCGAAGATTAGATCGGATTGGATTCGATCATTTTTAGGTCCTTTTTTAATATATATAATTTTAGTCCTCGTCATTGGGTTCATTAGAAATTAGTATTCGTTATTTTTTTCAACTTTTTTTTTCTATGGAGTTATCCGAAATCATGTCTCGAGTCATGGATTCAACAGGTTTACCAGGGTTGACCCGAGTCTTTTTTTTCATTGCTTTTAATTGTTTTTTCACCTTTCAATATTAAGTTGGTTTGAGAATTAAGTTTCGCAATTTTATTCAATTCACTTTTCACGGGGTTATCTCAGTCTCACGACTAGGTTATAGATTTAGTGTGCTAACTCGAACAGACTCGGGTCAATTTCTTTTTTTAAAAAATTTTTTTTTTTAATTTCATCATTCATCATTTTATTTATTGGGAATTGTGATTCTTTTTTTTTCTTTCTATGCAATCTTCCCGTTCTTATTTAATCTTTACTTTGTTAACAAATAAGATCAATGAAATGTTTTAGAAAAATTATAAAGATATATTTTTATAATATTAGCAAGCGTTCATCTTTTACATTGAATCGGTGTTGCTTTTTTTTGCTATATTTGTTATCGATATTTTATTTTTTAATCATATTATCAAATTAGTCAAACTTGTTAAATCCTTTCGAGTTAATTATCAAAATCTCATTTTTTTTTTATAAAAAAAACATTTACATTGTCTTGATATTTTTTTTTGTCGAACAAAAAAAGGGCCTTGCGCTACCTATCAAAGTTAATAATATAAATGGGAGAGTGGTGTCAAATTGAAAGAATAATATAAATGAGGTAGCATGCATGTGAACCATATTGTAATGGATTTCAACTTTTATGAAGCCCCAAAATAGAGTTAAATATATGGTTAATAGGAAGGATGGTGTTATGTATTAACATTAACATTAACAAAAAAAAAAAAAAAAACTACATCATATAAACACTGTAGCTGCTTTCACATAACATATGAATTGTTTTTTCTCACAATTGATTAGGCTGGCAACCATTACAAGGATTCCCACAGTGCATTCCATTTTTTTTCTCCTCTTTAAAGGAACCACACCTGTTTTTTTTTTTTTTTTCAGAAGAGAAAAAGTGATTTCAACCCTAAAAAAAATGATAGTGGAGGTGGTTGTGAAATCAAAGTAGAAGAAACCTAAATAAACCCAGAAAGATGAAATACCATAAATAAAATGCAGAAAAAAAATGTAAATTAATAAATTTAAATCTAGCGAGGAAAAAAAAGAATATATGTATTAATTAGTGAAAGATGATGTATTATATGATTCACGCTCAATATACTTGGGTTAAGCTTTGTGCTGAGCCCAAGGTATCGTGAGTCTTGCAACTTATTAGACCCAATATACTCGGATTTAGCTATATTCTAAATCCAAGACATCGTAAGTTTAGCAACTTATCAGATCTAATATACATGAGTTAAGGCACGTGTTGAAATCAAGACAACATGTGTCTAATAAACTTCCAGGCCTATCTCCCTTAAAGCTAAGTTACTCGTCAAATCCAATTGGTCTGAGTTCTATCTTAAGACTATTAACATGATCTATTCATGCTAGAAATAATTATTTCCTTTCATTTATAGGTGTATAAAAAATTTTCTAAGGATCTATCATATTTTCATCTCAATAATAATTTGTAAGGTATATTTTTCTCTCATTAATGATACGTTAGAGATTTTTATTCCGCATTAATGTCATTAGGATCAAATGACTCTCCAATCTCTCTACTCCATCAAAACAAGTTCAAGGATTATAAATATCTCATGAACCATCTAGGTAAAGGGTTCACTTTTTCTACTCTCAAAGCATTTATATCTTAACCCTTAGAGCATTTATCATACAAAAACAAGAACAAACACTCTTGTTCTTTGAAACTAAAGCTTTTTTTTTTTTACTTATTACAATCTTTATTTAAAATTACTGATTTTATTATTGTAGGGTCCCTAAATCCCACTAAAAAAAAACTATTTTGCAGGTACTAGGATTTTTACAATCAATTATATACTTATTGGGCTATGAAAAAAAAATATTAAGATGAACATTTAATTAACCAGTATCCAAACACCAAATAAAATATCTATTATTTGAATTACTTGGGCCATCATCACATATCTTAGAAACAAATTATTATGTTGTATGTATCTTTTAAGCAAGTCCAAACTTCTTTTCTTAACATGTTTGATACGTTAGGTTTCTAGAATTTATGTGGTTTGAATTATACTCAATTTAGTTTCGGTGGCTTAAAAATACCACATGACCATTAAAAAAATGAAAAAAGGAAGAAGAAGAAGCTACAGCCCACCAGAAGGGTGAAAAATTGCTAGATTTGACCGATGTTACTTCTAGAGATAGATTGGGTTGGTAAGATTGCCTTCAATTGGAAGCAATTTGACACTTGATAGGTTAATAAGATGAATAGGTGGGGGTGGTCGAGTCCTTGGTTTTCAAGGGGAGCCATTAAGGTATCACAAAAATAGGGGAAGCCATTCATGAATTGAAACGAGACATGGTTGAACCTGCAACTTGGAATGGTTAGCATTGTCCAACGTTCATCGACTATATATCCTGAGTCCTGACCTATCTCACTCAATAACTCTCTAACCACCTCAATCCTCCATGGGAATAAAGGTAGGTTATTGGCTAAGGGTCCATTGACCCACCTAATCCTAGTAGGTTTTTGTGTCATCAAATTTTTACATGTCAACGAGCAATTTTGTATTGGGATCTGGCAAATGTTGAGGTCCCTTTTGGATGTAGCCTGCCAGCGATAGTTTAAAAGACAGAAGCCCTTTGGCCTGTATGTAGAGAAAAAATCAAGCCAGCATGTGATTGATGAGCTGATATCATGAAAATCTAACGGAAAATGAAGTGCAAACAACTCAAAATCTCAATTGCCAGAGCAAGAACCCTTCATTTTCTTAGGCTTACATATGCAAGCACCAACTCACCCTCTCAGTCAATCTCTGTTTTCGTGCAATGTTGCTTTCGTGAGTCGTTAATCATCACCTAACAATTTGTCCAGACCTTAGAACATTGTATTATCTGCCTAATAAGACAGTAGCGTTAGCTAGATCTTAACCCGCTAAAGTTCTGCAGCTCAAACATAGGTTCTAATTAGTCCCTGTTAACTTTAGTTTACAAGATTATAGGTAGTAGAAATATCAATAAACTCCTGATCAGGCAAACTAAAAATATTAATGGCAAGGAATTAATTTGGCCAACACATGGGACGGTTGGCAGCTACTCCATGTGCATGAATGGCCAACCCTATCTTCGAGTTACTTACTCAATTCAACATCCTATCCAGAGATGCTCCGATCCCTCCATATCAGCTTCCCATTAATTTCTTGTTGTTCTCAGTTCTCTTCAATAGTCAATACTATAAAATTACGATACGTCGACGTTTATTCTTCAAAATGAATATAAAATATTAGTCGGAAATGATAGTGGTTTAATGGTAAAACAACTCGTTTAATAGCCTCCAATGGATGGTCCAAGTTCAAATCCAAGAAATGTACGGTGGGATTTAGGATTGAAGAAATACTACCACCGTTTGTGTAACCGAAGATTATATGTTATCAAACTAAATTCAAGGGCTCAAAATACTCCTCAGAACACTTCTCTTAGGC
>Ga0325402_1001417_pt1 | contig 19546 bp, 11 predicted proteins | sample PopdelMetagenome_22_FD_207212 | JGI IMG/M metagenome (GOLD analysis project Ga0325402, IMG submission 207212) | Populus deltoides microbial communities from Bellville, Georgia, United States - Xylem-PdKOR-R3 | ecosystem: Host-associated > Plants > Phyllosphere > Stem > Wood/Secondary xylem...
AAACACAAGACGTTTAGACCTGGCAGTCATGTCAGACCCAAACATGGTTGCCAGACCCAAAACGCTTTTGCTAGCATGATTGTCAAACTCAAGTTGCTTAGGCCTGACGTGGTTGTCAGACTCAATGCATTTGGGCCTGGAATAAGTTACAAACCCAAAGTATCTTTTGTTTGGTATGGTTGCCGGACCCAAACACGGGCCTGACATTGTTGCCACACACATTCATAAAAATCACTTATTTTTATTATCAATCTCTATTTTTCGTGAAGAAATCATTTATAAAATTGCATAAATTTAGATAGTTAAAATAACAATAAATCTTTTACATATATAATATTTTCTTTTCTTCCAACATAATTTATCAATTCAAGAGTTCAAAAGCTTTTTCTCATGACCATATATTTCAAATTTTTGTATATACTAATAGTTATAATATAGAATAAACTCTTTTTGTAACAAATTTTGACAATTAAATCATGCAACATCTCAAATTTTTAAAAATACAAATCCTTTAAAAAATTATCCAACATTTAGATGAAAAACATAAAATTAATATTTTCATCCATGATGCATACAAAAATAGAAAGTTTATTTTTGAAGACTTGAAATAAATTACTTAGAAGTCAACATTTTTTTCTATTATTTCCTCTTTAAATATAATAAATTTATAAAATAAGTTGTACAAACAAAAAAGAGTTTGCAGTTAAGTTCTACTGCATATTAGTGAAAAATCCTGCTTGAATGAGGTATTATTTGTTTTTGTAGTCCAATCATGCTTTTGAAAAAAATTAAAATTTTTGACCCAAACGCTTAGATGTAGCATGGTTACCAGCCCAGATGTGGGTTTGGCAGACCCAGATATGGATCTAGCAAATATGCATGATTTGACAAACAACAAATAAAAAAGATAATTGTGTAAAAGAAAAAAATAACACAAACAATCAATTATTAGTGACAATCCAATCATTATTTATCTATACGTGCAATATCATATAAAAGAAGGCACGACAGCGTATCTAACAAGATACGGATGGTCAGATTTGATCACTAGAAAAGGTCACACCCGTCTCCTTAATGATATGGGTGACACTTTTTATTTGAAAAGAAAAGGAAAGCTAAAAAAAATCTAACAAATAGATGAAAAATTAAAAATAAAATTATTATTATAACTTACAATAAAAAAATCTCGGTAATGATTTTTTCACCTCATTTATTTTATATTATAATAAATAACAATGATATATATATATATATATATATATATATATATCACCGTAAAGAAAAGAAAAGGGGAGATAGGATGTCATTAAACACATAGGAAAGAAAATTAGCCACCCCCAACTAAATGACCAGGACATGACTTGAATTCGCAGTCTCTTGTGAGAAAAAGTCAGGGCCCCTTCTCCCCGTACTACAAAGAAACACGATCCTTCTTCTTCATGTATACCCGAGAGAGATTTTTTTTATGCAGTCCAGAAGGATAGGTGAAACTATTCACTGATTGAAACAGGCTACCTGTCACTGTTTAATTTTAAAACATGGGAGGCCAAGATCAGAGTAATATTCTATTCAATGGCGCCATAAACAATACCCGTAAACCTGTTAACAGAGAAGAAAGGAGTGCTTGAAATTCACTGTCAACGTTTATTATAAGTTTTCACTCCTCTGCACGTAGCTGCTTCATATGTTGTATAATCAGTAAAACCCGGCTCAGCTCATGAATTGTTTCAAGGACCAAGGCGTAGATTAATCAAAATGAGTGATCTGGGTCTGGCCAGGTTTTATAACACCTAGTTTTGAGACCTTAAAATTAACATTCTTGATAAGTTTTCTAATATTTCATGACTTGGATAGCTTCATATAGCAGACTGTAAATCACATAATGCAATTTTGAGTCGCTTGAACTCTCAAGCTGTGATTAGAATAAAAAACCATAATTTTTATTTTTATTTTTATTCAAACTATAGTTTTAACCATTATACGACAACGTAGATAAACAGGATCCAAGTAGCACATGGATATCAGAACAATACAAGTCATTGTCTTTTTTTCATGGAATTTATGTTTTTAAATCATATTTAAAAATTAAAAAAATATTACATTTATATATATTTTTTAAAAATCACTTTAAAAAACATACATTACTGTAACGAGCACTACCATCTTCACCATGATAATCATCAGTCAGCCACTACTTGTCCATCTTAATTGAGATGTTTGACCAACTAATTAACAGTAGCATACAGCTTTAACACCTACAAAACCTCCTCAGCAAGCATAACCAAAACCCCTTTATTATTATTACTAACTATTTGTTACTTTTATTATTACTACTGTCAAGGGGTAACTGACAGAGGAGTAATCAATGAGTCATGTTGATAACAGCATGAAATGAAGCCAATGAAACATCATCATCATCCTATGTCCTAGGATTAGGAACTAGGAAGAAAGAAGATTACACATTTCATCCATGACTTCTCTTTCACTGTACTACCACCACCACTGTATTTTGTTGGTGTAATGTCTGTCTAATGTCTAAACTACAACTCATCACCAACCACTGATAACTCCTTCCCTTCTCTCTCTCCACCACCGGTGCCTTCACACATAAAAAACCACAATTTTCCATGTTCATCATCTTCTACGCTTTACCACAACCAACAACAAAACCCTTTTCTTCTTCTTGTCATTTCTGGCTCTGGGGGGCACACCGAAAGCTCCACCTCAGCTTAGATTCACTCTCACATTTACCTCTTTTGGAAGGAAATCTACTCTTTTTAGCCATTTAATTTTACCTTTTGGCTGTTGGGTGTCTTCTAAATGTGTTGCTTTTGACACTGGTTTTTGGGTTTTGTTTAGTCTTGAGATCTGGAGTTTCGAGGAGTTGGTATGGTGAGGGGGTTTCAAAGATCTAAATTTTGAAGGTTTCTCCTGTGAAGTTCATTATACAGAGGTGAAAAGATTCAAGCTTTTTCTTCGCTTTCACTTCTTTTCCTTTTCTGCCTATTAATCCTTGCTCATTTTTATGGAAAAGATTGTATTCTAATTGAAATGTTTGTTGATGTCTATTAAAGGATATTGTGATTAAATTGACAATTTTTTTCTCTCTATTTCTGGGATAGTCCTTCTCTACTGTGTTATTTGATCCCACTGAAATGCTTGTGTTAATACTCATTTTCTTTATTTATACGGTTTATGTAGCTGTTGTCCTGAATTTGGTTAGTTTTTCTTTTCCTTTAGTGGAAAAGAGTTTTGTAATGTCTCTGTTGGAGAGGCAGTTATGCTATTCTTACTGTAAGATTCTGCAATGGCGGGACTGCTTTTTTTATACATTTCATGTTATTTATGTAGGGTTTGGATATCTGAAAAGACAAGATGGCCAGTGATCTAAATGCGGAACTATCCAAGAAAACTGCCATTTTGGGTCTCAAGGTCTGGGAAGTGATTGGAATTTGTGTTGCCTTGTTTATTGTTATCATCCTCTCTGTACTGTCCTTCTGTTTAACTTCACGGAAGAAATCTAGAAGAGATAGAAACCATCTTCCACCAAGTCAAATCCCAACTGTTTCGAAGGAAATTACGGAAGTTCGGGTGGAACAAGTGTCGACAAATGAGTTTGTACCTCGTGATGGGATTCTCCTGACAATTCATGACAAGTCCAGTGACAAAGAATCGGATAAGGTCTTGGTTCATCTGGGTATGGGGAAAGTGAAGAATGGAGACAATATGAGTCGGTCAGGTTCTTTTCATCATTTAGAGAAAGACTGTGGATCACAATCAGGTGAAGAAGGGAGTTCTGGAAAAGTAACTGTATACAAACCTTCTTCTTCATACCCCATCACTGCTCCTTCTCCATTGAGTGGCCTGCCTGAGTTTTCTCACTTGGGTTGGGGTCACTGGTTTACACTGAGGGATCTTGAACTTGCAACAAACCGGTTTTCAAAGGAGAATGTCCTTGGTGAGGGTGGATATGGAGTTGTTTATCAGGGACATTTGATTAATGGCACTCCAGTGGCAGTAAAAAAGATCCTGAACAACTTGTGAGTTTGAAATAAGCTTTATGGTTTTTCTAATTGATCCTTTCTCATCACTCTCAAGTTTTCTTTACTCACAACGTTTTAATTCTTCTTTAGGGGCCAAGCGGAAAAGGAATTTAGGGTGGAAGTTGACGCCATTGGCCATGTCCGACACAAGAATTTGGTTCGTCTTCTGGGATATTGCATAGAAGGGACACACAGGTAACATTTTTCTTTTCCATACAGGATGCCATATAGTTTAGACTTGAGATCGGTTGCTCACATCACTTTGGGCCTTACGCTCTAGGCGTCAATTCAGAATCAATAGAACGTTTCTCTTTTGTAGCTTTAGAATCTCAGAGCTAGTTCGCTTGCCAGTTATTATAAATTGTTTAAGTTCTTATCATTATGATCTAATGCATATATTCGTTGCAGGATATTGGTGTATGAGTATGTCAACAACGGAAACTTGGAACAGTGGCTTCATGGAGCTATGCGTCAGCATGGGTATCTTACTTGGGAGGCCCGCATGAAGGTTCTACTTGGCACGGCTAAGGCGTAAGTCAATTCTCTTTAATCCCTCTCTGGCCTTCAGGTTCCCAAATGACATGGCATGTTTCTTGCAGTCTTGCCTATTTGCACGAGGCCATTGAGCCAAAAGTGGTGCATCGAGACATCAAGTCGAGTAATATATTAATTGATGACGACTTTAATGCCAAGGTTTCTGATTTTGGCTTGGCCAAGTTGCTTGGAGCTGGAAAAAGCCATGTGACGACTCGAGTTATGGGAACCTTTGGGTAAGTATTTTCTGACAGTGTACTTTTACTGGCTCATTCATTGTGTTTCTTATTCTTTATGGAAGAGGATCATCACCTCTGAAACCAATCCCTTCTTGCCTTGACAAAACAAAATCTTTCAGATATGTGGCTCCTGAATATGCAAATACTGGACTTTTGAATGAAAAGAGTGATGTTTATAGCTTTGGGGTTGTGCTCTTAGAAGCAATCACTGGCAGAGATCCTGTAGACTATGGCCGCCCTACTCATGAGGTATGCTACTTTATATTTGCAGTTCTCACTGAAGTTTTCTAAGCTGCCTTGATTATCATCTAGAAACTACAGCAATCCAAATTTTCTATCATGGTTACTAAATGTCCACTCAATTTCGGGGTTCTAACCTGGCCTAAAATTAACTTCACTTTTATCCATTGCCTTTGCTTTTTGATAAGGTATGCTTGGTGAGTGGACTAACTGGTTCTGTGTTCAATAGATAGGCTCAGTGACAGTGACAGTTCTTTGAATAAGCTCTTTTATTCCTGTATTCTGCTTTGCTTAAAGAAATGCTTTTAAACTTAAATGCCTTAACTGGTATTTTGACAAACCAAAGACAGTGTTTGACCTGACGTAACATCACATTATTGATCAGCTAAAAATGTTAGATATGCATTTTGAGGGCAAACTACGTGGTTCTTGAGTTATTACATTCTACAACAGAATCACTTAGCAAACATTACACCCGTTTAAAGAGTTGGATAAGATGAATTGACTCAAAGTTTGTTTCTTCATATATGTGCTTGGAGCAAAACATGATGATGAATTAAACTATAAGCCAGTGAACATTGAACATTAAGGACTCCTTATCTATTTCTGTTGCTTTTGCATCAACTATCCCTTAGCCTTACAGAAAAGATGAACCAAAAAAAATGTGATGATATTTTTTAATATGATCTTTACTTGTACTAGTCAGGATGGAATGATGCCATTTCCATTCCAAACTGGACATCAAAGACCAGAAGGAGAGATGGGGAATTATGAGGTTTTGTTATTATTATTGATCAGGGGTAACAGTACTGTATAGAATCTTACGAATAAAAAAGTGAACTATTTAAATTAATATTAGCCTGTCTAGGTTCTTTCAGTTTCAAACCTGATCATGTCTAGTTGATTTTAACAGACTCTTGGAATTGTTGTTCTGTATCATTACTTCCCTTGTAATTATTGAGGCCATATGTTCAGTAGCTGAAAGTTTATTTGCTTTTAACAGCCATTGAAGTTGTGTTGATCATTAAATCATCCTGGCAGGTAAATCTTGTAGATTGGTTGAAAATGATGGTCGGAAACAGACGGTCTGAAGAAGTAGTAGATCCAAACATTGAGGTGAGGCCATCAACAAGAGCTCTAAAACGTGCCCTCTTGACCGCTCTGAGGTGTGTTGATCCAGATTCTGAAAAAAGACCCAAGATGAGCCAAGTTGTTCGAATGCTCGAGTCTGAGGAATATCCTATTCCAAGAGAGGTTTGTTTTTTGTTTTATTTCTTTATTCCAAAACATATCTTGATCGATTGCCAACCAAAATCATTTTTGAATAAGATAAAAAATAAGGAACGTGTAATTGCTGGCATCCTTTGGTTTTTGCTGCTTTGCACAAGATGGCGTGCTATTCCAACCAAAAAAAAAAAACATCACTGATGGTGCTATATCCATCTTCTCACGAGTTTTGTCTCTTTATGTGCTTGAATTTGAGTTATTGCTTGATTACGTTCTTTGATTTTTGCTGCATTGCACACAATGGTGTGCCATGCGAGCCAAAATATAATTACTGATGGTGTTACCTCCATCTTCTCAAGTCTTCACTGCTTTTGTGCTTGATAAGGAATTACTGACAACTCAACATCAATTTTAAACTCTACTTTATGAAATTTGTTGTAATTTTTTCAGGATCGGAGGCATAGAAGAACTCAGGGAGGCATGGAAATTGAATCTCAAAAGGAGAATTCTGACACGGATCGCAGCGACTATCCAGGTTCAAGAACTGAAAGCCGGCCAACTTGACAAACGTGAGATTCATTTAGGGAATCCAATACTGTTGATATCTAGGACACTGAACAGTGGGACAAGTGATTTTTCCTTCTATCCTCGCCTTTTTTTCTTTTTTCATTTTGTTGTAGGGGGAGAGGTGATTTGTTTCTGTTTTTTTATTGACTTGGTATTGTGAAGAATGTATGTTACTGGGGCCTAGGGGTGTGTACAGAACTGGGTAAGCTATTCAAATATTGTTTGATGAAACCCTACTTTTCTACTGCCTCCCTCTCCTTGCTGGTCCAAAATTTGCACCATGGAACCTCTCCGTCAAACCAGCTAGTTTTGCCTTTGCATTCAACGGGACCCATAAAAGATAAGCCCATCTGATTCTTGAATTAGCGTTGCTAACCAAGTTTGCTTTCATGCAAATGAACCCAGGACAGATCAAATACAGGAAACAGAGAGAATGCAGCAAGTCTTTTTTTTGGTACAAAGTAGAGGCTCGAATCCTGGACATTGAAGGGATGGGAGGCATCGATGTTATTTAATCCATTAATAACAGCCTAAAGGCTAGCTTCTTTACAAAAATCACTTGGGATGATCGTTGATTTGGCTTCTCTTTCAGTGAGCTGTACGTACCAACAACACCGATGCCTGTTTCCTCTAACATCTTCCTCTTGCCAGTGAGCTATTCTGGGAGGGTTAGCGCTTCACTGAGATGAATGTCGCTCACATTCAGTCGATCAATTTAGATGCCACCCTAATTAAGGTTGAAGGAACAGTCCCAACCAGAGAGGGAAGCTACTCTAATTACTTGGCAAACCAGCACATTAACAAGCCGCATTCAGTGATTGCATCCATATAGACTCTCAACGCTCATACTTAGTGATTTGACAAATCTCAAACATCTTCCAACAGCTCAAAACTCAGACAGATAGTTTCCTGTTCAACACACACACAAGGCTAGTTCATATGCTACTACTCCAAAGCACAAGACCAAAATATGCGTCCTGTATCATTGCCTCCTATTATCTAAATCATGAGATCGAAATAATTTTATAAAGCACAAACTAAAATAAATTATAAAATTTAATTTTTAATAATCCCTTCTCAATCAATCCAATATTAATTAATCCAATATTAAAAAATAAAATTAAAAAAAAATCAAATAAAAAAATAAACAAAAAAATAACCTGAATCAATTCAGATCAATTTACTAAACCCCGATTAGAAGACCAGGATAACTCCATATAAAATAAATCAAGAAAAATTATAAAGTTCAATTTCCAATCAACACAATGTTGAGATATAAAATTAAAAAAAAATTCAATAAAAAAAACAAAAATAACCCTAGTCAACTTAGCTAACTTGCAAAACTTGCGAACCCGATTATGAGATTGTGATAATCTCGTAAAAAGCAATTAAAAAACAATTATAAAGCTTAATTTTCAATTAATCCAATGTTGAATGATGGAATTGAAAAACAATTTAATTAAAAAATGACTCAAGTCAACACGGCTAACCCGCAAAACTCGTGATTCAGATTATGAGATCGGAATAACTCCATTGAAACAAATTATAAAATCCAATACATAATAATCCAATATTGAATGATAAAACTGAAAAAAAAAATTAATTAAAAAAAGAAATTTGAAATTAAAAAAAAAGGTCAATTTTTTTCGAGGAATAAAGTCAAAAAAGCCTTGGCATTTCACTCTTCATTGCTGAAGTGAAATGCCAGGATATGTTAATAACACCGAAACACAAGAAGAAAAATGAAGGTTTTTGACGTAGCTCAGTTGAAGCAAGCAAACATCATCCATGCCCTACGAATTCAAGAACCTGCAAACATCCAGAACACAAGCAAAGATTCAGTAGCCTCATGGTATGCAGTGCCAAATAGAAAGGGATCAACCATATTGATCAAGTTCAGTAAACTGCCTCATTCTTTCGAACATAAAGCAAGCCTCAATTCCTCACGCTGCATATAGGGGAAGACATGCGACAAATAAGTAAACAATAATTGGAATAACAAAAGCATAACATAACTTAGTTATGAAAGGTAAATTAAGATTACCTGAAAGAAAAATGCATCCGAAAAAAGTAACAAAAATGAACACAACTGCCAAAAGCATCAGACATGTCAGTAGAAGATTTCATCCTCCTGGCAAGACGATAAATCAGGAAGTCGAGCAATTCCCTCTGTTGTCTACTAAGGTTAACGAACTGAGGCTTTAGTTCTTGCACCATCTGCAATGCTACTGCAAAGGGGTCCCTGAGTATTAGCAGTCCAACAACTGGAATTGCTGCAATTAGTCCTCGGAAGGTGCCTGAATTAATGTTTTGGGCAGCTAATGACAAAATTATGCAGAAATGAATGATGGTATTAACAGGATCCGAACCAAGCATCAAAGAGAACATCATGTACCTCTGTTGACAGAGCCTGCAAAATCACAACAGTGATGCACCTAACAACCTGAGCCATGAAAACAAAATTAGTTAGTCAAACATGCACCGGAAAGAAACAGGTATATACAGGCAAATGAATATATAATTTGTTTAATAAAAATTTAAACAGTCACCCTCCTCTCAATCACTAACACATCTTAATAACGGCATGATAATGGAGAGAAAGAGGCAAGGCAATTACAAAATAAAATGACCATAAAGCCTAGAAAGCATTTTAAAAACGGAAAAAGACTTGCATGTAGAGGCACAGGAGAGGAGAAAAGATGGAGCAATGAGAATAGGAAAAAAGTGGTAGTAAGAATTGAAGAAGCCAAAACAATCAAATGACTAAAAAACAACCAACGAGAAAATGGGACCTTCAAAACCTCCTTCAAACCCATAAGAACAGTACTTTAGTAATTAAAAGAAAGCATAGGTTAAAACTCCCAAAATAGCACATAAATTCAAATGAAATTAGAAAAAGAAATCTGGTAAAGAATCTTCAAATGAGGCATCCAAATGGCCTCAAAAGTTTGGCTGAGTAAAGAATCACCAAATCACGCATACAACAGGCCTTAGAAGCCGGAACTGACTAATATTTATTGTCACAGAAAAGTCCCAGAAAAAAAAAGCATGATCTCACCAAGCAATAATTCTGGGAAAACTGGAGAAACTCACTTCTTTTCGTTCAAAGCAAAAGCAAAAACCTAAAGAATGACATTGTCACCTGGCCTGGAAGACCCATCATCTCTCCAGTTTACAGTCACCTTTAAGTTCCAAGCCACCTGAAAACTTCAAAACAACCCATACTGACTAGTCTATCTATCACATGCAAATATTGCCCTTGTCATGTTTTGCTAGCCAACAGTCAGAACCAAGGTTGCATTACAGTTAAAATGCGTGAAAAAATGCAAATGCAGATTGATTCCAAGTTGTTGTTTAGAACATAAGGTGCTGTTTATGTGTTAACTTCATTAATTAAGGTCAGCAAGTTTCAGCAACTGTGGGTGTCAATGGCATCGGATCCAGCCAAGAAATAGTAAAGGTGATGTTCATGAGGATGAAAGAGCGTAGAAAATGCCACAAGTTTCCTACCAGGAAACGATACAACTAACTGCCCAATTTATAGTATTTGCTTCAAGAAAGTCTACATGCTATCTAGTTACTAATGAAAAAGTACAAATTTTATTGTCAAGAAGAAGAAGATGATGAACATAACGATCCACATTTGTGATTGATAGAGTCAGAAGTTCAAGCTATGTAATCTAAATGAAGAGTTTTTAGGAGATTTTACATGCAGAAATTGAATAATATGGAATTAGAAAATACGACAACCAAATAAAGAATAAAAGATCTGAGAAAGACAATAAGAATCGCATCACAAAGACAAAAAATTACCTTTGCAGGTTGACCATTTGGACTTGGCAATGAGTAAGAAATTGAGATCTTCTATCTTTCCAAAACTCAGAAAGCAGATTCATGTTTCCCCCAATCCCTCAGCTAGTATGTCACCAACGCCATCTTTGGTGCTAAGATCAACATATGCCAACATCCCCTCACCCTTTTCCTCCATATCAGCAGAGCCAATCAACAACCCATGGGTCATAGCATCTGGGACCCAACCCTTCTCCAACATCAAGTCTAACAGTCGACGAGCGTCATTTTTATTGCCCTCTTTCCACATGCCATTAATAAGTATGTTATACATGGCTGAATCTAGAACTTCACAGTCAGAAGCAAGTTTATCAAGTGAAACTGAAATCAAGTACAACTGAGAATGCTTGGCCAAACATGACAGTAGATTATATAATGTGTCTGAATCAGGTACTAAACCCTTATTAACCATCACATTGAGAAACATAGAGCAATCCTTTATTCGATTTTGTGCAATCAAGCTCTGTATCAAAATGCAATATGCTTCTGTATTAAGATTGCTACCCTGAACCAACATTCGTGAGAGAAAGGCTAGCACATGTCTTCCCTGCTCTGATTTAGACAATCTGAGCATTACATAATTATATGTAGCATTGACACAAGAAGTACCAGAGTTATAAGCCAACGATTGTAGCCTTACAGCTTCACCAATCATTCCCATGTCACAGATACCCTTGATAAGCATAATAAATGGCAAAGACTGAAGAGAACATCTGTTCTCAGACATGTAGCAAAATACTTTAACAGCCTCTAGATACTTTTCACCCCTGCATAGTCCTTCAATTAGCTCAGAGTAAGAAGCAGGATCTAAAATCCAGCACTTGGCATGAAGCTGAAGAAATAGCTGCAGAGCATCTTCATACTTGCTTAACCTACAGTTGCCAGCAACAAGAGCAGAATATGTGGCATAGTCAGGAATCAAAGAAGATATAATCATTCTGCCTAGAAGTTCGTATGCTTTCACCATTTCCTCCCTCTCACAAAGCCATCTGATAAGAATGTTCCAAGAATCGCAATCATCAATATTTCTCTCAGACATCTTCTCAAGGAGACCTTTAGCCATGAGAAATTTATCAGCATCACAACAACATCTGAGCAATGCATTATGTGGAGAAGTTTCAAGCACATGTTTATCTTCCAAGAGTTTAACAGCTTCATTAATCTTCCCTAATTTACAAAATCCATTTACAACATCCACGAAAACATTATTATCACCTTCCAACTGACTTTCCATCATCTCTTCAAGAAGGTTTACTGCCTCATCCAATCTAAGCTGCTTGCACAAACACTGTATCAAAGCTCCATAAATAAAAGAATCCGGGGTAAAATTAGATTCTTTCATCCTCCTGAACAGCCTAATCCCCTCTTCCAGTCTATCTTCCCTACAAAACAAAGGTATTGTAGTTCTATAAAAACTTAGTTCAGGCAGGCATCCGAGTTCCAACATCTCATGCAAAATGGAAACTGAATCATCAACTCTATCATTGGCGATGAGACCTTTTATTACTATCTCAAAAGTCTTACCATCAGGACGGCACCCTTTCTTGTTTATTCTCCTATATTGATCAAAAGCAGAATCAACCCTATCTGTCTCAAACAAAACCTCCAGCAAATAATTCAAAGTATCAATGCTAGGTGCCACTCCTGCTTTCACCATCTCCTTATAAACAAAAACCACATCTTGAAACCCTCTCTTCTCTTCAACAAGAGCATCCAAAACAAAATTAAACACATCAATTGAAGGCTTAATACCAGCCAAATTCATATTAAAAAGAACACGCATTGCTTCATTAAGCCTACAATTTCTAACAAAAGCATCAACCAATGAAACAAGAACATCTTCTTCACCTGTGCACCTCTCTTTTACCATATTTTGACAAAACCCCTCCATTTCCTCAACATTGCCAGCCATACCCAGCTTGAAAATTATCCAATAATAAGTATCAGCAGTGTGGTTAAACTTTCTTTGAAGGGCAGCCCATTTGAATATCTTAACAGCAGAGTTAACATCACTGGTGCTTTTCAAAACCTTAATTAAGTTATCAGGGTACAATTTATTCCCCAAAGATTGAATCTTTACATCAAAATCAGGAAAGTTTGGCGTGTTTTGATTGATTTCTGGGTTAATTTGGATGGTATTAGTGCAAGATACTGAAGAAATGAATGCTTTTAGATTGACCCATTTGGGAATTCTCTTCAAGAATGTTGAAGGAGAGAGCATTGTAGTCGTCACAACTACTAGTTTGTTTCTTTTTAAGGTTGAACAAGGCAAAAATCGTGCGAAAGCATGTTACTTTTTACTAACACCGAACAAGAGGGACTGATGTGCGACTGACCTGACAAGGGAAGCACCTGAAAGCGATCGGTTGTGCTTGTTACAGTTGAGAATGCCCTTCCTTGGCTCAACTCTTTAGAATTAAGGACATGGTTTATGACAAGTGATTTATAGGGGTTTTGTTTCTCTCCATTTGCTGAGAGTTCCACTGGGGCAGACCGAGTATTGGTCCACATAATTTTAGCTATTTATTACTTTAGTACTCAAACTTATTATTTATCAATTGGGTCCACAATCCCGAGATAGTACCCTATTACTATAAAACCCGAAATCCAAATGACGGTTTGCTAGGATTGAATAGTACCTATCAGTCCATTGGCTAGCGCTCAGCTGGAGGTAATTTTTTAAAATATAAAAATAAATTTTAAGAGCATGAAGATTTTTTTTAACTGTGTTATTAAACTTAGTTTAAGTATTTATCTTGAAATCTCCCAACTTAATTCTTTATCTAATTCGAGTTTTAAACTAAATTATATTGAATTTAGCCTAAATTAAATTGATTGAATTTGTAATATCCTATCCCACCAGTAAGTTATTGTCCTCTTTAACCCACGAGCCTCACGGATTTGTTTTTGACAATCACGTATAGCCCTAAAACCCATAGTTTTAAATCAATTTATTCCTTCTATTTTTCTGCTAATCAAGCCATTATCATGTAATTAACCTCAAAATTCACAAGACCAATTATTCCCTCAAAATATTTACATGAACCCTAGAATTTTAAACTCGATAAATGTTGTAAATATAAATGTAAAAAAAAAACATAGAATCAAAGTAATGAGGTCTCGATGAGTAATGAAAATTCAGTATGAAAGAAATGAATAAACAGTGAGAATGATAATAAATGTGTCGTGTAAGAGAGAGAATGATCTCCATAAATAAATTTAAAGGTATTGTTAAAGTCGAAATGAGAGTTATGATTTTTAGTTTAAAACTCGTATGTTGGTGAAACTAGTGACGAGTTTCAATGGTAAAGGAATAAGAAAAATGAGAAGATATGTAAACCCCGGTCAAAAAACTTATTTTGACAAATTAGTGATAAATGAGGTAGTTTGAATTTATTAAGTATAAATTAAGGGGAAATTTCATGATAATCTAAGTAAATAAATTAATGCATGAAATTCAGATTTTGACATAAAAAACACTGATTATCTAGTTTTACGGTATCGTTGATATATCTCAATTCGATCGTTGGATCAAACTGAAATTTTATAAGCAATCTCCAGACGTATTGCTTGATCTTAGGTTAACATTTCATGGGAATCAGAGTTTGGAAAGGCTTTACAAGAGTATTGGAAATTGAGTAAATTAAAGAAGATGACATAGAAGCCATTAATAAGAATATTTTTGTAATTTTATCAAAACAAATATTCTCCTCTCCTTCTTTAAAGACAACCCATGTCCTTTGCAAAAGGAAAACAGTAAGGAGACCATTTTTTTGGTCCCCTTTTCTTCATCTTCTTCTCATTTCTTCAAGCTAAGTCGAAAGAATGTTCTTAGGAGGATTATATCCAAGAAAACAAATTAAAGTAACAAACTTAGAGAGTTATCGAGCTTGAGAAAAACAAAGAGAAGAAGCTGGAAATTGAAAAAGAAGGATATGATTTTTGTAAGAATTCGCTAAAATAAATTAAAGTAGCAAAGGTAAGGAACATGCCCTCAAGTAATTTTATTTTTCTCTCTTGTTCTTGCATGGGGAGAAGAAAACCTCCAAGTTGGCGAGTGAGGACCTGGGGGGGATTTTATATGAACATGCTTACCTTGACTAGTAAGACGTGTTTTGGAGCCATGCGTGGCTGCCAAGAACAAATTTGTGAGGCTTGTGGGCTAAAGCAAATAATATCTTACTAGTGGGGCGAGGTGTTACAAAACTAGTCGAAAAGACCAAAACACCCTCACAAATAACCTTTGTTTTTTAGTTGTAAGGTTAATTCCGTTATCTTACTATTTTAAAAAGGAAAAGACGAAAAAACCCCTTCATGCATTTATATATATATATATATATATATTTTTTTTTTTTTTCCTCTTCCAAGGACATGACTCATTTTTCTTAAAAAGAAAAAAGAGCCCCCCATCCAAAGATTATTTTTTTTTTGTTTTTGATGGAAAAATAGTCATTACACTAACAAAAAAAAAAAATATCCAGATCATCCTGTTCCTAATTAATTTTACAATGACGAGTATATCTTTTGGAAAAAGATATTTTTATCCCAATTTCAGGCTTAATAATTTTTTTTTGACAAGGAGAAAATTTTATTTACACTGTTTCAATGTATAGTTTTTTTTGTGTCTATAGTTATAGTAAAAGAATAAGCTCAATTTTTTTTATATATAATATATATAACAATAAAATATAAAAGGATGAACAATAAAATTGCACACGTTTTAGTTGCATGAATGATAATAATGTATAATGTATAATACATAGAAAACCGGATATTTCTTTGCCTTGTCTCCACACTAAAATTTTCATCTTTTCTTGAAAAAGTTCATTACTTTATTAGTTCAGGGTTTAAAGCTTCAAAAGGCCGTCAGGCTAGTTTCATTTTTCTTTCTCATAATTTCTGCTTTTGTGAAGGATTGGAGATCTGGGGTTCTGTTAAAATCACACACACACACACACATTGTTTTCTGGTTTTAATCTAATAAAAATGGTTTCCGTTATCATTAGAAAACACTCCATAGATAATGAGAACCCTGTTCTCTTAGGATTATCTAGCTTATTATGCAAAATGTACTGTCAGAAGCGGGAAAGTAAGATTCCAAGGCATTTCAACTGAAAGTATGTATAACACAAGCCATGCCAAGAAACACTGACTAATTTCTAAGTATACGGCCTTTGAAAATAGGCATACAGGTTAAAAAGTCTTGGGTATGGTTAGAAAACGTGAAGCAAGTAAAAAATTGATGTTACCTATCATGAAAGAGGTAAACTGCATTGCATGACAGAAGCTAATACTTGAACACCTAAAACTTTACAAAAGCTCTTCTAACACTCTACAAAAGCTCTTTGCAAGTGGACTTGTTGTGCCCAAGACCCTTGCATCTACTGCACTGGAGCTGACGTTTGACAACATCCTTTTGCCCATATTTCTTTGTGGTAGGCCGGCCTGGAGGACGCCGGGTCGGAGGAGGGGTTACAGTTACTACAACCTGAGAAGAGTCTTTCTCAACAGGCATGTCCACATTGGTTACAGGGTGAACAGACTCGGAATACGTCAATCGGTAACTTTCGGTTGTGAAATATCTTGAACAGTAGTCATACGGACACCTGCCAATACAACCAATGACAGCAAGAGCATGGCAACAAGGAAAACCAGTAAGCTGCCACTCTTTGCAACTACAATCCCAGCGGTCGATATCAACCACTTCAACAGATTCACCACGAACCTCAAATGTACTACCAGCTGACAATAGCACCTGAAGGGAATGTACTTTCAAGGTTTCCTTCTCTAGCTTTTCCTCTGAGGATGGAGTTAATCTTGTCAGCCACTGGTTGGAATCTGCTCTCCTTGTATAAATCAACTCCATAATCTTACCTCGTATTACATCAACCATCTGTGTTATTGGTAACTCATGTGCATCTGAAACCCAACTGTAGAACATCTCTCCCAAGTTAGATGTCATGTAATTGTATCTTGCACCCTGAAAAAACGAGTTCGCCCAATTTTGCGGCTCACTCTGGAGAATCCAATTATATGCTTCTAGAGAAATACTTTTAATGCTCTCTATGCACCTCTGGAAGATTTCAGGCCTATATGCATAGGCGGCAGCATTTAAGTCTTCAATCATTAGTCGCTTAACCTCATGAGAAAACTGCCCCTTCAAGTCTTGAATAAGTTGCTCAGACAAATATCGTAGGCAATAGCTATGGTATGAACCCTTGAATATCTCAGCAATTGATTCCTTTAAGCCCTTCTGTTTGTCTGCTACGAATGTTATTGGACAAGAAGTTGACAGTGCAGTTTTCAATTGAAGTAAAAACCAGTGCCAATTATCATTACTTTCTGCATCTACTACCGCAAAAGCAACAGGAAACACGCTATCATTACCATCTGCAGCTGTTGCTGCTAACAATGTACCTTGATACTTTGAATTTAAAGGTAAGCTATCAAGAAAAAGAAGAGGCCTGCAACCTTGAACAAAACCATACAATGAGGCATGGAATGAGACAAATAGGCCCTCAAAACTTGAGTCATCCTTAGTGGTGAATGTTGCCAGACTACCTGGATTTGTTTCTATTAGCTTGTCACAGAAAAATGGTAACTGATTATATGCCTCTTTGTATGAACCCTGAAGCTGCTCCTTCGCAATTTCTTTCCCACGCCATGCCTGGAAGTAGTTTAGTTGGATTCCATATTCTTGTTTGATGTCATTGACAATATCCTTGGGCTTGTAATTTGGGAAAACTTTCAACTTTTCCTTAATAATACTAGCCACCCAGCTTCGAGTTGCCTGATGTCCTGTTGTCACCACCGACCCTTCACATGTATGAGTTGGATTCATCTTCTTTATGCAAATTAGTTGGGTGGTTGACAACCTTGATGCATGAATTCTCCAAGGACAACCTTCAGCTTTGCATTTAACAGTTACTCGATGGCTATCATTCTTCTTATATCTAAATGCAAACTGGTGTGCAATGGCATATTTACGCAATGACTCTCGAAATTCATGAACACTTCTGAATCTTTGACCCACTCCAGTAATAGTATTCTGCCATTGCTGTGCACCCTTAGCATGTTTCTCATCATTGGAAGCAAGAAGAGGAAGAATGGGTGAAATCTCAAGTGGATCAATCTGCGGATCTTCAATATGAACATCAACATTATTGGTATCGTCTAGAACATCAAGATCAAGAGGTGCAGAAAGTGAGTTATCGGGCTGGGTGATATCCTCCAGAACGGCAAGAGGTGCATCAATAGGAGGCTCTTCTTCAGACAGAGTTGTTCTGCTTGATCTACAAAATCAAGAATTGGTAAAGATACTCCAAAAGATCAACAAAATGACCAGAATTTTTAGGTTAGACATCAAGAATACTACCTACTGGCAGGCAAATTTGAGACACCAGGCAGAAAATTATCTTCCAAAATCACATAAATATCTACAGTGAAAGAATCCCCATGGAATTTTATCATCCGGTTTAAGTCCTTGTCATTAGAGATAGTAATGAGAGTCTTCTTATTGCCCGGGAGAAAGTATTTGAGAGACATGGTATCGACATTGCAACTAAACATCTCAGCCACCTCCAACTTGAAATCATTGAATTTGATTTTGTCATCAATGTCTATAGCATGAGCATCACCACCTGTATAAGACAAAGTACCATCCTTATCCGTCTCAAATTCACCACCCAACTGACAAATAGCTATTATTTTCATCTCCGCCATCACCTGACTAAACCCAACAAATAAGCAAGAAATTAAAACCCAAAATGTAATACATTATGAGAAAACATCACATTTACAGATAACCGGAAAAAGAAGTACCAAAGCAAGCTCTGCAATCTTTTAATACCTATGACTATTTAACGAATGGACACAGAGTGGATTTTCAAAAACTTAGTCATAAAAATCCATCTTTCAGCTATCTTACCAGCCAAATGGACGAAAGCTGTGTGTTTGTTTACTGCAACCAACCACATTGGTAGGGTGCAATGAAAGATTTCATATTCAGGCTTCCAACCACATGTTCAGGCTTCCAACCACATTTTAGTATTTTCAGATAAAATAGATTAAAGATTTCATGTTCAGGCTTCCAACCACATCAAGTTAACGCAAAACAACAAAATTTCACTCAATTCTGCCTAATGAAACTTTTTACTAAGCTGTTATTGGCGGGAACTAAGTACTAAATCAAACAACATTGGTAGGGTGCAATGAAAACAGTCTGGCAATCAACATCAGCTTTGAAATTTCAAAATCGCAATACCAAAAAGGGATAAAAATTCAATCTTTTTGGCCAGCCTCAACCAAATTAAAGGACCCAATTCCTAGAGCACTAATAAAAACCCGCTAACTTTCTACGTTCCGGTGAAACCCAGAAAACATTACACGGCAATTTCCACCAAGAACCCCAAATAAACAATAAAGCTCAAAACTTTATCCTCAAATATTACAAAATTGTCTAGAAAAACCAAATTTAACAAAACACAGAATAAACAAACCCTAAAGAATTGAAATAATAACATGAACAACACAGTGAGAAAATAAAAAGAAAGCCGGTACCTTTATTACAGATAAAAAAGGGAAGAGAGAACCTATGAAATATTGGTTCAATTCCCCAAAAGAAAAAAGAAAACCCTTGTATAAACAGGACTTGGATTCAAACTGGCCTCTCAATCAGAACAGAACCATAGAGAGAGAGAGAGAGGGAGGGAGGGAACATGTGTGTCGGGTTTTTGTGTTTTGCTAAAAACAAAAAAAACAGACAGTACCAAGTACAGGGAACCTCAAGAGTTTTACGCTGTCAGCCAAGGAAGATTTGTTCAGGCTAAGAAACTTTACATGGTATCT
>Ga0325402_1001420_pt1 | contig 19545 bp, 13 predicted proteins | sample PopdelMetagenome_22_FD_207212 | JGI IMG/M metagenome (GOLD analysis project Ga0325402, IMG submission 207212) | Populus deltoides microbial communities from Bellville, Georgia, United States - Xylem-PdKOR-R3 | ecosystem: Host-associated > Plants > Phyllosphere > Stem > Wood/Secondary xylem...
ATCAACTATGATAAGTGAGATCAACACATCTCTCTCAAAAAAGCAAAATTGAACCACATCATTTTAATAATTTTCTTTAAAAAATATATATCTCTACAACGAAAAAAATTATCCCAGCATGTTTAAATAGACAATAATAGCACCTTTGGAGAATAAACTTTAGGATCGAATAGACAATCTTCTATTTGGAGTTAGAAAAGGCCTAAAATGGCTCTGGGTCTTGTACACCCTGGAAAAGCAAAAGGCAAGCCATCCATGCACGCACGACTTCTCTATCACAAATGGGCAGCTTAGTGTTCGGTCTTTTCTCTTCTTTTTAATTCAATTCAACAGCTAATCTAGCCGGAAATTGCTCCCCTCCATCATCTCATTATTAGTATATTTTCATGGTGTTTTCTCTTCTCTTCTCTTTTCTTCTCCTCTTTCCTTTTTTTTAAAGAAAGAACAATAACACCACGTACATACACATCATTGCTGTGTGTGTTAGCACTTTGCTGCACGTTCCTTCCTTGAAACCTCAACCGCCCTCTTTCTGTGTCTTTCCTAGATAAAAGGGTACCCGGGTACGAAGTATTGGGTTCCATGTCTTGTAATTACTTGCTACATTGTATGTAGTTTGGTCGATAAATTGTTAAAGAACGAGACAGGGGAAAAGGAGTTGCATGATATAATACATATTCTTGATTTGGAGAAACGAAGAAGAAAGAAACAATAATAATATGTTGCAGAGAGCTGCAAGCAATGCTTACTCATGGTGGTGGGCAAGCCACATTCGAACAAAGCAATCCAAATGGCTCGAGCAGAACCTTCATGGTAATTATCATTATTGTTAGTGTTTAGTTGCATTTGCGTAGTCATTTTCTTACTTGAATCGATGAACATTTCTGTAAATCTTATTCTGTAGCAGTCACACAGTCATTTTTGTTTTTGGTATATGGGATTTGACAGAACGTTGTTGGGGGAATTTACAATGGAAAGGGGAATTAAATATGAATTGATCCATCTTTTTATCATCAGAATTCATTATGTTTATGATTTCTTCCATCTGATTTCTGCAGAGCTCATTCTGATTGACGAAATTTAGTTTTTTTTTTTTTTTTGATGATAAAGGCAAAGGCCAAATCCAAATGCAGCATTAAACCTTCATCCATGAATCAACTGATTTTAACATGCATAAATTCAATGTGTATAACATGCCTTATCAATACAAATTATCAACTGCAGACATGGAAGATAAGGTTCAAAGCGTAATCAAACTCATTGAAGAAGATGGAGACTCTTTTGCCAAGAGGGCAGAAATGTACTACAAAAAGAGACCAGAGCTGATACACTTCGTCGAAGACTCTTACCGGGCTTATAGGGCATTAGCTGAACGGTATAACCACATATCAACAGAGCTACAAAATGCCAACAATACCATTGCTTATGTTTTCCCAGAAAAAGTCCAGTTTGCAATGGAAGAAGACGAAGACGAAGCCCCATCATCTAAATTTGAAAATAAGCTCCCAGAAGTCTCGAGAGCAAATATTCCAAAGGTTCCGAAGATTCCGAAAGATGTAAAGGGTCTCTTCACGTCTGCTTCGAAGAAGTTGCAATCAAAGAAGTCAATGAAAGGAGCAAGTAATGCTACAGTTTCTAAGTCTGGTTTGAGCAAATCAGAAGGCCTCCTGGAGATTGACAAGATTCAGAGACAAATCCTGGCTCTACAAACTGAGAAAGAGTTTGCGAAGAGTTCTTATGAGGGCGGACTTGCGAAGTATTGGGAAATTGAACTGCAAATCAAGGAAATGCAAGAGAAGGTTTGTAATTTGCAAGATGAATTTGGTGCAGGCATTGTCATTGAAGACGAGGAAGCTCGGACGCTGATGGCGTCGGCAGCCCTGAAATCATGCCAAGAGACATTGGCTCAATTGCAGGAGAAACAAGAGAGATCTGCAGAAGAAGCAGTAGAAGAGCGCAAAAGAATTACCAATGCCCGGGAGAAGTTGAAGTCTCTCAAGGATGAGTTTTTGCATGGCGAGATCAATCCAGAAAATCCTCGAGCCAAAGATGAACCTATAAAAGCAGTGGAAGGATTGGAAAGCATACACCAACAAGTGAGCGGTACAACAGAAGAGAAACAGGATATAGAGTTGTTGCGTGAGAAGATTAAGGAAAACCTCGATGTTGGGTCTAATGCAAGTGTCACTGCAGCAGAACTTGTTGAGAAGATCGATGAACTTGTAAACAAGATCATTAACTTAGAAGCTTCAGTTTCATCACAGACAGCTCTTATACAGAGGTTAAGGACGGAGACAGATGAGCTACAAGCAGAAATTCAAACTCTAGAAGAAGACAAGGCAACATTAATCAATGGCAAAAATGATTTGAGGGAACAGCTGAGGGAAATGGAGGAGAAGTTGCATGGAATCCAGAATCTAAACCAGAGTGTCGAGGATCAGAATAACAGCCTCCATGCACATTTTACTGAAGCACATTCTAGTATCGATCACCTCTCTGCGAAATTACTTTGTGTAAAATCAGATGATGAATTCGATGTCAAACCAGAAACAGTGGACAGATCTCTGGTAGAAGTTGAATCTCAAGAAGCTGCACTCAATCCCGATGATAGAATTGAGAAACCGCAGAATGTGAAGACAAAAGAGCATCTCAAGGTTTCAGGTCAGTCCCACGAAGACTTCAAGGGATCAGAGGGTGCACTGAATCCTGATGATGGTCTTGGGGAACAACAAAATCAGAAGCCACACCATGAGCTCAAGGTTTCATATTCTTCACAGAAAGGGAAGGAAACTCCTGCGGAAGTCAGTTGGTTAGCAGATTTCAAGGAACAAGAAGAAAAAATGAATGATGCTGATGGTTCTATGAACTTCACAGAGAATCAAGGAGAAAAGGAAGAGATAAAAGAACATGGGCAAAATTCAAGTCAACCCCAGAAAACTACAGACCTCAACAATTCCATGGAGGAACTTCCTGGCCTGGAAATTGAAGAAAAAGTTTTTAAGAAAGATTCACCTTCTTTGATGGATGATCTCAATGTTGAAATACAGGAACAGGAAACAACGCTAGTTGACGAGCCGGACTGGAAGCAGTTGTTCATGAATGGTATGGAGAATAGAGAAAGAGCTCTACTTACAGAGTATACTTCAATCCTTCGGAATTATAAGGAAGTAAAGAAGAAGCTTAGTGAAGCAGAAAAAAAGAATGGGGATAGCCTCTTTGATGCAACGGTGCAGGTAAGAGAACTGAAGAGTGCTAATGCAAAGAAGGATGAACAGATTCAATTTTTACGTCAGAAGCTGATCCTTCTTCAAGCAGGTTTGGGTGAAGATAGTGAATTAATAAAATCGATGGTGACAGAATGCCCAACGACAGAGAAAGAAGTAACAGAAGACTTCAGGGTGATTCTAATGGACCAACCAGAAACTATTTCCGAAATCGAAAAACGATTCCGGATGAGCATTGATGAAGTTCTAGAGGAGAACTTGGATTTCTGGTTAAGGTTCAGTACTACATTCCAACAAATACAGAAATTTGAAACTCAAGTCCAAGATTTACAGTCTGAGCTGCTCAAATTAGAGGAAAAGAAAAGGATGGAAGATGGAAGTAGTAATGCAGAATATTCTCTGAAATCGGATGCGAAGCCGCTATACAAGTACCTCAGAGAGATACACACTGAACTGACGGTCTGGCTAGAGAAAAGCATGCAGCTGAAAGATGAAGTGAAGGGCAGATTTACATCCTTGTGTGACATTCAAGATGAAATAACGTCTGCTTTGAAGGAGAGTGCTGAAGATGATGAGTTCAAGTTTACAAGCTATCAAGCTGCAAAGTTCCAAGGTGAGATTTTGAACATGAAACAAGAGAATAACAAGGTTGCAGATGAATTGCAGGCAGGCTTAGATCACATAACGACACTCCAGCTTGAAGTTGAAAGAACATTGGCAAAATTGAACGAGGAATTCAAGCTTTCCGGATCAAAGAACCGTCAAAATATCCAGCTGTCACACTCAGTAAGTCGATCTCGAGTTCCTTTGCGGTCATTCATCTTTGGCACCAAACCCAAAAAGCATAGGACTTCCATCTTCTCTTGCATGCACCCTGCACTGTATAGGAGACATTTTAGATCAGGACCTAATGCATAGATTAGTTCTATTTGAATTTCTGTCTGCTTTTATATTTTCGGATGAGTTCAGTTCTTTCTTATCCATTTTTTTCCATGTATTATTGTATTCTTTCAGAAGCCAAAGCTTCCTTTCCTGTTTTATCTTTATCAGGGTATGTTATCTCTGTGCCATGGATGCTTACCATTAATCAATCAAAACAAGAATAATTTTTAAGCTGTTTCGAGCAGTATGATTTGAATTCATTTGATCTTGTCCCTGTGATGCCATGTTTCCATTTTAACCTTGTAAAATCAAACAACTAGACAAGAAATTTTCTTGCGTTTCTATCAAACTATCTTTTCCCTATTATGCTGACTCCTGTATCATCCATCTATTGCATATCTATACCATTCTGTGCATCTTGTGTCGTTCATGGTCCAGAAAGAACACAGATTTTTTATTCTTTCAACCCCAGAAAAACAAAGACAACACATAGTTTGGCAGTAAATGACTCGAATTCTCAAGCAGTTGGAATGAGGGACATCCCTTTGAACAATTTTGAGGTGGAAAGAAGATGCAGGTGATGGGTAGTGGATTGACGCTGTCCTGCTTCGCGGTCCTTCCAGAGGAAATTAACTGCCTTGCTGAAATCCTTGGTAAATTCATTCCAAAAATTGCAAAATTTATAAACTACAAAAGCATAAGAAAGTGATACGGGTAGCTATGATCACTTTTTGTGGATCTCTACTATGTGAATTGCCTAGCAAAGTTAATTATGAACCGATGTTGTGCAAAATATCAGCCGGACAAAAAAGCTCATAATTTTTTATCCGATTATTAAGATCACATTCAAATTCAAATTTGACCAAGAAGTTCCAAAGGCTTGGAATGCCTCCAAATCAAACCCATAAAGTATTGTTCAAGCTAATTTTTTTTTTTTTTATGATGTATAACAAACCCCATTATTCTTTATTCTCTGCTGCGTCGAAAAGTTAAAGGTCATCATGGCCTGCAACCATCTGATATTGAATGTAAGTATTCGGAGGCTCACTGATCGCTGCACCCCAGGCTCATATAAATCAAATTCGGTTTGCTGATCTCCTAAAACAGGATGCGTCACTGATGATCACATGAATTAATTGTTATAACCCTTCCATTATAATATGAATCATGGGCAGAGGACACTTCTTTCATCGATAAACAATTGAAATAGAATCAACTATGGAAATCATTGGCCAACAACGTGCCTGCTGAGACATTGTCTTTAAGAACTGCACTCTGCGCAGCATAATCAAGAAAAACATGGGCATGTAACAACATTTGTTTTCAATTCAACTAATTTCAGTATCTTTGCCACAAACGTACCACTCTTCCGCTACCCCTGTTCGACAAATATGTATAGACAACTTTATGCATGAGAAAGCGTTAATGGCAGCACTCATGGATGGGCTAGGATCGTGGCTGTTGCAGTGCACCAAAAGAAACCTCTGATACTACCTCAGCTCCCCTCCCCAGGCCATATAGAGGCCTTTGTGATTCCTCAGCTCCTGCCACCGGAAAAAAAAACAAATGCTGACCCTTGATTGGGTAATCTTTCTTTCCACCGAATCTATCGTGCTTGTAACTCCGTGCCAATAAAACCGAATCTAGTAGAGTTTTTACAAAAGATGGTTCGCATAAAGAAAGATGTATAGCCTTCATGATCCTCAAGCTACTGTTCAAGATAGAAAAGACATGTTTCCATGATTTTTTTTACTTTAAAAATATAAAAACTCCCATTAAAACTATTTTAAATATAAATTTATTTTATATTTATGCCTTTTAAACTAAATAAATTTCTGTCTTTTTTTTTCGGCATGAAAGAGGCTGGAAGTAGTCAAGGACACAGTGTATTTGCATGCTATGATTCAATTAAACTTGGAGAATACAAAATTTGCAGTTTTTTCGAGTTTTTAATCAATGTTAACAACACTATTTCTTATATTTTCTAGTCAATTTTAATAAACACATTTATCATCTTTCTAAAATCTTATAATATCATAAAATGTTTTCATAATGATATTATATTTTTTATATTAAAAATTAACTTGAAATCCAATTCTAATAATTAGTTAATTAGATTTTAATAACACATAGCTTTAGCTTTAGGATATTAATAGTTTTATTTGATTTACTATCAATCAACTTGTCATAATGATAAGACCTTGACGCATTCATAATATTTCACAAGACATTGATTACGTTTAAATCAACTGTGTGAAGATATATTTGTAATTGGTTGTCTGTAATTATTTTTTAAAATAATTTTTTTAAAAAAAATATTAAAATGATATTTTTTATTTTTAAAAATTATTTTTGATATCAGCATATCAAAATAATCTAAAAATATCAAAAAAAATATTAATTTAAAGTAAAAAATAAAAATTTTAAATTTTTTTAAAAATACTTTTACAAAAAAAAACAAACAGATATTCACAAATCACTTCTGATTGATTGATTATTTCAACTTTTTGTTATGAAAAAGTAAACAAATTATTAAAATAAATTAAAGTTAATTGCTTTCAACCAATATTTGATAGATAGTGCACGAAAAGTTGAAATGAAAGTGACATAATAATGCTAATCGGAGAGTTAGAAAGTTTTCTTAGATACCAATCAATGTAGCTAATCACAAAGGACAAATTAACTTGAATTTTTCCATCCTTGCATCATCACATCCCCAATGCTCCTCAAAATCCCAAATTCACACTATATGTCACTCTTGTTTTTTCGTTTAGATACGTTAGGATTGCGTTTTAAAAATATATTTAATTTGAAAAAAAATAAATCAATATTTTTTAATAATTTTCTATGCTGATATAAAAAAAATAAAAAATATATTTTAATATACTTTCAAGTAAAAAACATTTTTAAAAAATATCATGCATCACAACATCAACACACACTTTCTTCCATGCTTTTTTTGGGTGTGCTTTAAAAATGTTTTTAGCTTAAAAACAAATTAAATTAATAATTTTACTATACTAATATAGAAAAAATTACTTTAACATGTTTTTAAAAATAATTATTATGCACGCTAATAAAAAAAAATATTAAAAAGAATAGTGTTTGAAAAAGAATTAAGGATTCTGCAAAAATTGTGTAGATTTATATTTATTATATAAAAAGATAAATATATTATTTCGTATAATTTGATAAAAAAAAATCACGAGGCAATCGTAATTTTTCAAATCTTATATAGAAAACAGATTGAGATTTTCTATTTATTTTAATTTACTGTACCAATGAAAATTATCTCTTGAAAAAAATCCAAGCTCACTTTAGATGACATGACCAGCAACATTTTCCCCGGTCACCATGACCACTCATGGAATCTTCAACCTGAAGAAATCCTTGTCACCATTCACTAAAAGTTAGAGAAAAAAGAGAGAGATTAGTTTGATATATTTAGATAAGTTCGGTAAGTGTATTAACCTGTGTTTTTAAAAAAATTAATTTTTTTATTAAAATTAATATATTTTATATGTTTTAAATTGTTTTGATGTGCTAATATTAAAAATAATTTTTAAAAAATAAAAAAATTATTTATATACATTTTAATATAAAAAATTATTTAAAAAATACATATAACCACACTATACAGCTTTCCTGACCCAGTAAAGTGTATAAAGAGGAATAAATTTATAATAATATTTTTTTTTCCCAGTCGAGTGGCTTTCCTGACCCTGACCATAAACGTCAAAGCGACACCACCCTCTTCCGTTTGCCGTCAACCCATTCTGTCATCACCAATCCAAACGTAGATTATTTTTGAATAATTAATTCGATGGTTAAATAGATTTGTTTTGCTCTTTTAACTTAATAAAATTATTAATCTTTTGTAAATATATATTTTTAAAATCATTTAAAAATTTAATCCCAGTTACTTGACTAACAGAGGTCAATAGGAGGATTTTATAATGTTTAAATTGTGTTTGTTTTTGTGTCTAAATACATTTTTAAAAATTTTAATTTTTATAAATTAATTTTTGTATTGTTTTGATGTTCTAAATCAAAAATAAATTTTTAAAAATATAAAAATTATTATTTTAAAGCACTCAAACATAGAATAAAAATTGAAAAATAATATGTACCTAGTCTCAAACACAATCTTAATCTATAACTATTATATATTTATATCATATTAAAAAATAAATATAAAAAAGAAAAAAAATATATTTATATAAAAAATTAATCTTTTGTAAATTTATGTTCTTAAAATTATTTAAAAAAACTAACCTCGGTTGGTTAAGGGGAAAAAAAATTATGATTTTTAATTTGTTTTTTTTCTTATTCGAGTCAATTGACCCGACGGCGTTACCTGAATTTAGATTTGGATCAATCTCCCAATCCGTCTTGTAATAAGAATGGAACAGCTCGCTCGCTCACTCTACTTCGGAGTTTAGACTGACAGTCCTCTGTCAACTCACTCTTTTCTCTCCATAAATTAATCATGAAGTAACATTAACGTTAACTGTAACTAACGCCACCAGTCCAGCCGACATTAACCTCAATAACAATCTCTCTCTCTATCTATTCCGTTCTGTTCTGTCTGCTTTGCTTTGCTTTGCTTTTACTTTAAAGTTTGCTGCTTTCTTTGCTTACTGCCACTTTGTCTTTCTATCCAACTAATCCTAAAATTGAAGTTCAATGGCAATAGGCTCGTCGAGCTCTGACTCACGACCCAATCCCGCCGGGCCCGACCCGCAGTCACAAAGAGAAGTAAAAAGAGCTAATGCTAACAACAAGATTGATCCATTTGTGCCCAGAACTGATCACAATCCCAGGGAGCTGAGATCTTGGGCTAAGAGAACTGGCTTCGTCTCTACTTTCTCTTCTGAAACCACCACAAGCAATGACACGGCCACGCGAACTCCTGCCTCTGACTTGTATAATAAAGCTGTTGATAACAACAACCATCACAGAAATGGTGGGTCGTCTCCCAAAATCGAGATCGACCCGATTCTGGGACGGACCAGGCAGCTCAACAGTCGCATCGAAATTGAACCGGAATCTAGGCCTGGAAATGACGATAGGGGTTTGGGGTTAAGAGATGAGAATAACAGAAGGATAGTTGGGAATGATGTTTTGGGAGCTATTCCTAATAAAGATGAAGTTGGGCTAAATGGAACTGGAAATGAGCCAAAGAAAGGAGATGTAAATGATTTTGATCATGTTGGCATTGAAGTTTATCCATTTGGGGAGGAACTGATTGCCAATGAAGTTTGGAATAATAGACAAAGTGGAATGAGATATGGATTAAGAGACAATCCGGGTTTTGGTATTTACTAATTTCATCTTTCTCTTTTACTCTTCACTCTTGATTTTATTATTTTCCGCATGATGAAATGATATTGTTTGTTTAATCAGTAATGTTTTAGCGCTGAAGATAGATAGCAAAAATACTAGTAAACAGTGTAAATTCCCAGGATTATATGAATCTTGAACCCTGTAGTCAAAGCCAATGTCTTTCATTCTCGTTATCTTTCTGGAAATCATTTCTTCTCTCTAACCGTTACCTTTTTTTTTCTCTTAACTGCAGCCCTGCTTATGTATTATGGCCTGCAGCATTATTTATCAATGGCAGGCTCCCTGATTTTCATCCCCTTAATCATCGTGCCAGCCATGGGTGGAACAGATGTAAGCATTGTTTCTCATGGATACCATGCTGTTTTCTACAATACAGGACAGGAGTTGGCATAGCTTTATTGTTGACATATCTTCTTTTACGTAATTGATGACAGAGGGATACCGCCGAAGTGATTTCTACTATGTTGCTGATCTCTGGCATTACAACTATACTGCACTCCTACTTTGGCACCCGACTTCCATTAGTTCAAGGGAGTTCATTTGTATATTTAGCACCAGCATTAGTTATAATTAATGCTCGGGAATATCGGAATCTAACGGAACATGTAAGTTTATAACGAGGAAGGCTTGTCTAGCTTTGTCATGAATTTTGAAATTCCAAAATCCTGGTAAACGTTTCGCGTTCTCAGAATAGGATATTTTTTCCACAAACTTTTGGGAATTGAAACCTCCCCATAATCTATGAACTTCTGATTGAATGAGATATGTGACGGAAGTATGGATAATTCTTTCTGTATCTTTTCATATTTAAAGGATTGGGGATATTTGCAATCCATGACTGGTTTGTTATTGTGTTTTACTCTTATTGAATTGCTGTAAGTACTGTTTTGATACATTTTTTGCTAAACTGCAGAAATTTAGACACATTATGAGGGAACTGCAAGGGGCTATAATTGTTGGTTCTCTATTCCAAACCATCTTGGGATTCACTGGTTTCATGTCTCTTCTTCTAAGGTAAATGACCAGTTTCTTGCCATGTCTTTCTAGTCCTTGTTCAAAGAATATGACCATTATCCTATTATGAATGCATGTGTTTGATGCATCACACCTATGCTTTGCTGGGTTTTTTTTTTTTTTTTTTTTTTGTATAGAGTGGGTTTTGCTCAGTTTTAGCACAGAATTGGGAAAGTTTACTGCCTGATTTTGTTCTTTTATCCTAAATGGACAACTTTGACAAGAAAGAAGATCAACATATTCATCATTAACGGTCTGCTATATTTGATTTATTGCTAATTTTTTCAATATTTCTAGTGAAGCATTGCCAAAGCTAAAAATGTAGGGTTTGTCCACAATAAGTTGAATTTTAATAATCTGCTGCTAATGCCATCTTACTTGTCAAATATTGTGTTGCAGATTGATTAATCCAGTTGTCGTAGCACCAACTGTTGCTGCAGTAGGTTTGGCATTTTTTAGCTATGGTTTTCCACAAGCTGGAAGCTGTGTAGAAATCAGCATTCCTTTGATACTACTGGTTCTTATATTTACCCTAGTGAGTGGTATCCCTTTCAGATTAAGCAGTCCTTTGTATAACAGGCATTCGTGTGCATTCATTCATTCTATTTCTAGTTTTTAAAAACATTGCTCTAATTCCTATGATCTTTTGTCATCGTATTTACTTAATCATTTGTATGTCTCATAACTTTCTTTCAGTACCTCCGAGGAATATCTATCTTTGGTCATCGCATATTCCAAATATATGGGGTAAGTTTTTTAACTCTCTATATTGCCTTTTTTCTTAGAATAATAGGAAATTTTACCTCTATATTTTACAATGATTTTCCCTTTTCTCCCTAAAGAAAATTGATGCGCTTTTACTCTTCTCAGCTGTAGCAATTAGATCCTTACTGTACAATTTGGTAACTCAGTGCTTATTTCTACCATCTTATCACATGGAAAAAAATCAAACAAGAAGATCTTATAGTTTTTGCACAATATATATAATGTTCATTACCTTTCTCAATTATGTGATGAATTAGAATGTTATTTTTCCAACTCAATATCGTTTTCATACTTTAAAATAGAGATAATGAGTGGGAGAAAATCAATTCATTTAAATTCAAGTTAAAAGAAAGGATATCCTGAACGCTGACAAAAATTTATCTATATGCCTTTAGCCTAGTGATAGTGAGCTCGTTGTACTTGCAAAGAGGTTACGGGTTCAAACCCTCCCTCTGGAGCATTTGAGCTTAAAAAGTCCCATTACAAAAGGAGACCACTCCCATTACAAAAGGAGACCAGAGTAGCTTCTTATCTTTGTAGTATAGGCCAATTCAGTCTCTCGTGGTAACAAGACTCCCTGTCCAGCTAACTCCTAAATGTGGCTGTATATTTAAGAGAAAGAGTTAAGAGTTGAATAGATAACATTGAGATTCTTACCATATCTATTGCATCCAAATCAAATCAATGGCTAAAAGTTTTTGTATATCTTTTTTGTGAGAGAAAAAAAGGTAATTCATCTAAATTGTAAAAATATCAATTCTTTTGCCAACATCTTTTTACCAATTTCAAGTTGATGGAACACACATTACTAACAATTTGGGGTTTTCTTGCTTACATGGCATTTTGGTCTCTCACTCCAATTAAATTTTGATGTTTTAAGAGTATTTCCTTAGACAATTGCTATGTTGGCAATATTTGTACAAATATTCATAGTTTTAAAGCTGGCCGGGCAGGCTGGAACCGGGCCGGGTTTAAAAGGTTAAGGGAAGGCAAAAACCCGGCTGACCTAGTCAAAAACCCGGGTTGACTCGGTAACCTGGCAAGACCCAGTCAAAAATCTAGTTGCAACCCCTTGACTATTTATTTATTTTTAACAAAAACGACATCGTTTTGTTTTTAAAAAAATTGACCCTGGATGTCCTGGTCAAAACCCGTGACCTAGGCCTCAGGTCGGGTTTTAAAACTATGCAAATATTGTGCTACCAAGTTATGAAGCTATTTATGTAACAATTCCCTCTTTTAGTAAGTTAATGCACGGGATGGATGGCAATTACAAGAACAATATTGGTCTTGGGGCCTAAATCAATGATGAGATTTGAAACGAAGGGCCCCCTTTTTCACTAAAGCTAAACCCATGGGTACGGCCATGGTAAATCTGTTTACTTCTATTACTTGATTAAAATTGCTTACATTTATTTTTCAGTGCAGGTCCCTTTGAGCGTCCTTATGATATGGACATATGCATTCTTCTTGACAGCTGGTGGAGCATACAACTACAAAGGTTGTAGCCCTGATATACCTAGTTCTAACATCTTAGTGGATGCGTGTAGAAAGCATGCATATACAATGCAGCACTGCAGGACTGATGCTTCCAATGCATGGAGAACTGCTGCTTGGGTCAGAATACCGTACCCATTGCAGTGGGGTGTGCCCATCTTCCATTTTAGGACTTCCCTGATCATGATAATAGTATCACTAGTTGCATCCGTGGATTCGGTTAGTAAATACAAATGCACAAATATTAGCGTTTTTTATAATTGTAAAGATCTGAATTCTTGTACAACAAGCTTCATATTCTACAAATTTTTGGGTTTACCAGTAAGTAATCAGACACAGAACACCAGATCATAGTATAGCAGGGTGCTTCTGTCTTTCCATCTAAATGGAATGAAATAAATAATAAAAGGCATGTGACTGCAGCTACCATGGAAAGGTTAAAAGGCTAATATAGAGGGAAATTGATTTTTTGGTTTTAAGGATATTTTGACTTAATTAAAAAAGAGAACTGACCAAAGAACTGTGACTATGACACTGGTTTACCAGGTTGGAACTTATCACTCCACATCTTTGCTTGTTAATTCAAAGCCTCCAACTCCACGAATTGTCAGCAGAGGAATTGCGTTGGAGGGCTTCTGCAGTGTATTGGCTGGAATTTGGGGTTGTGGCACTGGTTCAACAACATTAACAGAAAATGTTCATACTGTCAATATAACAAAGGTGGCCAGTCGAAGGGTTGTGGAGGTTGGAGCAGCTTTCTTGATCCTGTTCTCATTTATAGGTAAACATCCTTGTGAAGACAAAACTTCATGTTTGAGAGTGATTAATGCATGGTCTTTTGTTAATTAGTTGATGCATGCTCGAAAGTGCAACCATAAGCAAGGTCTGGAAATCTATAGAGCAGTTCTGGCACCTACTTGTTTAAGTAGGATGTACACTGGACATATGGAATTAGGCTTTGAAGTAGAAAGCTTTTTCAGAAGGGGTTAGTGTCATAATGTGGGTGTTATCTTGCTGACATGTTTACTTCTGATTAATAGGTAAAGTGGGTGCCATACTTGCTTCAATACCCCAGGCCTTGGCTGCTTCAATACTTTGCTTCATGTGGGGCCTTATTGTATCACTAGGTCTCTCAACTTTGCAGTACAGCCAAACAGCAAGTTTTAGGAACATCACAATAGTAGGTGTTTCACTGTTCCTTGGTTTAACAATTCCTGCGTACTTCCAGCAGTATCAACCTGAATCCAGCTTGATACTGCCAAGTTATTTTGTTCCATATGCGGCAGCATCAAATGGACCAGTCCAAACCAGCAGTAAACAAGTATGTCTCTTTTCCATTTCTTTATGTAAGAGCATTTATCTGTCGTTGGCTCATGCATTTCTACTCATCTTTTTATTTCCAATGCTGAAGAGTTGATCTTCCATTTTCTATATTTCAGTTTGATTTTGCGATGAACGCTCTCATGTCCTTGAACATGGTTGTGACACTCTTGGTCGCATTTGTGCTTGACAACACCGTCCCAGGTAGCCGGCAAGAAAGAGGAGTGTACATATGGTCTCGTGCTGAAGACATGGCAACTGACACATCTTTGCATGCAGATTATTCCCTGCCAAGTAAAGTTTCCAGATTTTTCTGTTGTGCAAGGTGTTTGCATGCGTGATATTAGTTTGGTTGCATAATGTGCTTGGTGCATGATATAGTACAGGTTATGTGGGAGTAATTGTGAAGTTCCTAGGTTGAATTGCATTCCCATTAGTTGGGGGATTGGTGGGTGGTTATAATGCGTAGTTCACACCAATTAAAGCATAGTAGTCTATGATCTTTACTGAACAAAATTGAGAGAGTGAATGCACTACAGAATTAGTAATACTATTGTAATTGGAAGAAACTTGGTGTTCAGATTACAATATATGTCTATTTGGTAGAAGGTTTCTCCGGGCTTTTGCATGTAGCGTTTGCTGCATTATTAGCTCTCAGTGAGTGGCTTGCTAAGCTTTCACCATCTTCTCAGTCACGAACTTTCCGATCAAGCTCCAGTTGAGCTTTATTCAAGCGTGCAATCAGCAGATAGCATGAGTAATTACATAGTAATGAATACAGTGTATCATGTCAGGAAGCAGTGGATTTCCTTCTATTCCATTCTTGAATTAGGGAACGAAGGGTGTGATTCGGAGTAAGGAATTTGTGCTTAAGCCTTAAATTTGTCATCGGTGAAGTATCCCGCTGCGTGTTTAGCCATTCCTCGATGGCTTCCAACTCATACGAAAATCCATCCGCTGCAACATGCGGATTTTTCATTACCTCCTGCACTCATTATCGTCAAATATGTTAGTTGCTACAGCACGTTAAGTGGAACCTAGAAAAAATGAGATAGCTTTGTATGCCATTTTTCACAAAGGTGAGATGAAGCTAACCTGTAATATTGGGCAGAGGAAAATGCTTGGTGCTTCGCTTGAGTCTTCTCTATCATCAATACTTCCATTAACTACCACCTCACATCCACTTTTGGCAACTAGATCATCAGCTTTTCTAGTAATCTTTTCAAGCTCTTCCCTCGTTTTTGCTAGACTGAAATCTACTTTGCACTCCAAACACCTCGTAGCTATCCCAACAAGTTCATAAGCTAAGTCCAATGGCCACTTTCCGGCCCTATCATCTAAAACCGTAAGCAGGGCTGTCTTGTCCATTGCCATCGCCTCCTCGACCAGCCCGGTCCGATTTCTCCCTGTCAAAAGTTGGAACAATAAAACTCCAAAAGCCTGAATGTTGGGCAGCGTTTCATTTGCATCTGGACTCTGAGTTAGTCTGAACCCACCGATCTTAGCAACTAGATTGCGATCGAGGAGGACATTCGATGCAGTCAAGTGAACTTGAGCAAAGGGTCTGGGTCGAGCCGAGTGGAGGAAGCTCAGGCCTGAACATATCTCATGAGCTACCCGGATCCTATGATTCCACCTGAAGGCCCGGTTTCTTTTTCCATGGTTTCTTTGAGAGGACGAAAACAAGATGTCCCTTAAGCTTCCATTGTGCATATATTCAAAAATGATGCACCTGGGCTCGGAGCAAGACCCAATAATGGCAACCAAATGCGGGTGTCTAATGCTGTTAAGTGCCTTCACCTGCATAACGAAAGTTACATTTGGGTTATAGGTAACAAGAGGAATTCAATACAAGCCTTTGTCGTGTATTAACCTCATGAAAAGAGGCATAATTAAGTTCTTGTGCTTATCTATAACATCACCTTAGCTAGAAAAGCTTCTTGAGACAACCCATTATCGAAACTGCGCATTTTGATTGCAACAGTCGTGTGATTGATACGCCCACGATATACATTTGTCCAATGCACGCCGGATTTCAATCTTAGACTCTCAGAAAAGTTGTCTGTTGCTGATCTGATATCCTTTGTAGTGTACTCTCTGTAACCACAACATAATTCATTCAACTTTGCCACCGTTCCCACGGCATCCTTTTCCTTACAGAACTCGATTCGACGCCGAAGAACATCTCTTTGTTTCCGTAACTCCTCGATCTCTCTAACCATTTGTGCTCTTGCAATGACTGCCTTCTCTAACTGAACCTCCACATGTGATCTTGCCATGGTTGATGTTTGGAGTTTGCTATAGACCTCTGATCGGAGCTCAACAAGGGAGCTTAGCCTCTTCTTGCTTTCTTGAATATCACGTCTGATTTCTTGAATTTGTTCATTCTCGGCATCTAAGCTTTTACTTAAATCTAAGCGATTCAAGACCTCTTCTTGAATCTTCGCTTCAAGTTCCTCAACCTATAGAATGATTTCCTATTAATGGCAACCCAGAAGAAAGTCATACAAGAAATAGCTTATATATTAAGGAAGTCGAGAGCTTATATTACCCGGCTATTGCACAAACATTTAGCCCATTCAGCTTTTGCACATCTTTCTGAATTGACTTTACTCTCTTCCCTCTTCATTTGAATCATTTTCTGGGTTCCCTCCATTCTCCTTCTCATAGATGCCATTTTTGCTGCAACACTCTGAATTCATCGCAACATCTTGGCATCGGTTAGAAGAGCTTGGAATATCAATTTAGATGAGAAGTGTGTGTGTGGGGGGGAGGGGGGGGGGGGGGGAAACTAAAATTCCTTAAAAGTTAGCTTCTCAAGGATTCATTTTCTGCCCACAACCTGGGACAGGATTGGGATTACATTTGATAATGGCTTTGGTTCACTGGCATCCAAACTTCTCTATATTTGTTAATCCATCACTATCAGAAGACCTCTTAAAGTGTAATATAAAGTCAAAAGAAGGATTAGAAAGAAATTACGTTGGTATCATTTAGCCAATTACTTGGACTTGTTGGACATTAAACATGATTTCCAACTACTACACTATGCTAATTATAATCACCTTTTTCATTAGGACCTTGCATGATGACCACATATTTTAGAGAATTTTGTACAATTTACTAGCAAACAAAAGCAAAAAGGAAAATACGAGTAGTAGGGGACTGGTTGAACGTGAGATATCGTATAGCTGTTTACAGCAAACAAAGAACTATGGCCACATACTGCAGAAATATCTTGGATATTTGCTTACCATAGCCATAGTAGAAACAGCATCTTCTGCCACACCTGGTTCCGTTGAACCAGCCTGCAAAATATCATTCTCTTCCTTGCAGATTTCTTCATCTAAATTCAAAGACAGCAAATGTTCGAAATAATTTTCAATCTCTTGGGCATAATTTTCCCACTGATTTTCATTCTCTAGGGCCTTTGACGTGGCAGGTAACTGGTGAGAATCATGGGAGTTGTCGGTAAACATTTTTCCTAACCAGCTTCTAAAGTTGGCCTTTTTTGCAACCATCACTCCTTGATCATCCTCCATGAATCCTTCTTCCTTTTCTCCTTTAAGGAACACCAAATTTTGGTTTATGCTGATGGATGTGGAACGATCCACTAATTGCACTCTTCGATCTCCTACGGTGAACGGAAATTAATCGATAAAAGAAGGATTGTATAGATACTTGGAAACCCTTTAAAGTTATGCATATACCATGATGAAGACGACTCCATGAATGCTAGTCCCATGACTAATTTGGTTATCCTGTGTGCGGAGATCAAATCTATTATGACTTTATGAATGGTTTCATCAGATTTTTCAACTTTCAATAGATGCCAGCCTTTATCCGTTTACAAACATGGTGGGAAATCCTAACTAAGAACCATCAAATTAAATGAAGAACTGGAGACAAAAATTATTGCAAAATCAAAGAAGCTAACAACTTTTAGAGACAAACCTTTCCACGGAAAGCTATATACTCGGAGAGCAGCTTGTGTCTATCTTTCCTTACTCAGACTTCCTAAGAACTTCCAGTTTCTCATAACTCACAGAGCTGGCAGGTGGCTTCCCAGCTGAAAATTCATTAAGCCAAGGTAGTTTCTAAAGCCAAAAACATATATATATGATCAAAAAATTAGTGGAGTCCACTTACACGGGGTGTAAACAAAATCCTTGGAAACGTCAGTACTGCAGGTCACATGGAGAAAGAAAGACTACGGAGATTGGATTGGATTTCCATTTCCCAAGTTTCCAATCCTAAGTCTTGAATCCATGTTGTAAATCATTCCCAAGAGCAACGTCACGCACCTTCTCCACATGACTATCCATCAATCACTTGCTTGGCTTTTGAGAACATAAATAATCCAGCGAGCATGCATTTAACAGAAAGATTTGAAGTCCAGCGGCGCCACCATAGAAAGTGACACAAAATCTGTTCTAAAAAAAGCAAGTAAAGGGATCAAAACAAAGAAGGGTGGGTTGGATTATTTTCAAAAAGCTTGCTAACAAGTTTTCAAAATTAACGACCTTTAGGAGGGGACTGTATGCTTATTTAGTATTACTAGAACTGTCTTCTTTGGACTTTCTTGGATTGGTTACTAAAACGTGGCTTCTCGGACCACCACCTTCTTTTGTTTATTTTATTAGGGTTGAAATTTTCTCAATTGGATTCATTCCTTGGATCCTTCTTTGAGCTCCTCTGTACACGTGGCAATACCGAGTTTAAAACGGTGTTTAACTTTAAAAGGCATTATTTGTTTTTATTTTTTTTTCAAGTTAAATACAATTTAAATCACATAAATAAGCGTAAGCTTGTTGTGATTTCTGATTTCTTTTAAAATTATTTTATGTTTATATATATATATATAATATTTTTTTAATTTTTAAAAATTTATTTTTATATCAACAACTTAAAACAATCTAAAAAAATAAAAATAATAATAATTTAAAATTTTAAAAAATACAATTGGTAATACCAAACAATAATTTTTTTTTTTTAGTTTAACGTAGGTGTCCGGGCCAGCTTGCGCGCACCTCGACTAATTCCACGAGCCCTGAAGTTAATGACCATGTAAGTCTTCAATGGTCATCATATGAGCAATCACATGGCTTAAACCTGAGACTACAGAAGAAGCAAACCTTTTGATTCCAAACTCTTACCACTGGACACCAACTAGATAGTTACTACACTGTAATTCTTAACCATCACAAGCCATGAAATTGGACCAGGTAATCCAGCAGCAGGGATCTACCTCTAATTAATTTGAAAGAGTAAATTATTTTAGAATGAAACATCAGGCAACATGATTTTCCTGATCAGTAACCGACAGATTAATCTTTTCTTTTAGATAATACAACCAACTTTATTCATTTGGACAAACACCCAAGTAAATTTAAATTCATTTGAATATACCAGGTAGATATGAAGGGCGAGTCTTTAAAATTAGTTAAAATTAGATTTAGGGGTATTTAAGAATATAATAACAATTATTTTTTAAAGT
>Ga0325402_1001423_pt1 | contig 19539 bp, 6 predicted proteins | sample PopdelMetagenome_22_FD_207212 | JGI IMG/M metagenome (GOLD analysis project Ga0325402, IMG submission 207212) | Populus deltoides microbial communities from Bellville, Georgia, United States - Xylem-PdKOR-R3 | ecosystem: Host-associated > Plants > Phyllosphere > Stem > Wood/Secondary xylem...
TATCATCTAGCATAAAAATCTGACTTGAACTTCCTCGTGGGATCGACCCCTTGCTTGCTCTATACTATCTTGTGTGTTGTGTTTGAAGCTAGGGTAATTAATTTATGCGACCGCGACATCGCAACAATTATACTTATATAATCATGTTCTCCTCTTATTTATCTATGTTTCTCTTATTCATAATATTCAGTTAAATTTATTATGTCAAGGTGAAAAGGTTACACTAATGGTGTAAGAATAAGTATGGTATAAACTCAACATGGACTTTAATATTTGATACTAACATATTTTATATTTATTATCTTACTCACTCTTAATACCTTGCTTGTTAAATGGTTATTCTAGATTTGTCTTGAACAACCATTGGTACAACAAATACTTAGCATTTTCATACCCCAACTGTATGGTATAACAGACACCTGTGCTAAGAAAGGAACTTGATTTGTTGTGAACATAAGTTATCACCATGAATACCTGATAATAATTACAAGTATTGGCATTACTCAAATAAGTTAATTAATGTAATCATGTTAACAATTTATAATCCAAGTGGAACCTCCTTTGTGTGTGGTTTTCAGTGAAGTAATAAAAAGAGTTTATACTATACTTATTTGAAATACCATTAGTGAATCCTCTAACCTTGATAATTGTTTTATCTTTATTTAAATCCTTACATCTTTATCACATCTCAAGTCTTTCTTCAAATCTTTTCTTTTATTTATAATTCTATATAGTTCACCTCCTGTGGTTCGATCCCGGTCTTGCTGGGTTATTTATTACTTCGACACTCCTGTACTTGGGATAAGACATCAACTCTTTGATTGTGTCATTAGTGTCTTCCCTATATATAACTAGCCGCCTTATTCAGACTTTATAGAATAATTATGATTCTTAGTGACCAAAATACTAGGTGGAAATTCCAAACCTTTAAACCATAAAATGACAGAAATTCCTTTTTCTTTCTATACTCGAATCAGATCTGGAAGGATGATTATCGTGATATCACACACACACACACACAATAGAATGACGACTCCACTATAAATATATTTTGGTTGGTCTATGCATTTATTTTTAGCATATATTTTATAAATATTTCTCATGCATTATATATTGAATGTGGATTAATTCCTTTATGCGTCACATGCTTTAATTTTTTAGAGCACACACAAACTTTTTGGTTAGGTAGGAGATTAACAGTCTACCTTATGACTGTAGATCAATGTTCAGGCTTGTGAAATACCCAACTGAAATATAAGTATTTGCTTGGTAATGGTAGGCATACATGTTTTAATAGTTTCTTGCAATGCCCTCATATTGTTCTTACAAAGACTGTTATTTAGAAGATCTGAGACCCTTTTAAGGCTAGGTAGAAAACCTAACCATGCTCACTTAATAAATTAAATATATCCTTAAGATGTACATACCATTTATAAATTGCATCAAAGAAAGCCTAATATATAGCATCCTAAGTTTTAGGACTTTTAAGTGGCAAATGGTTATGATATAGATTTTACAAGAGTCTAAGCTATTATAAAATGACTAAGATGGATATGGATTCCCTCATCAATGAAATGATGACATTTGATTCCCGAATCTATATATGACGACCATTATCACCCTTGAAGAGTGAACCCATATTTAATTTACCTTTTTTTTAAGCATCTTATATTTATTTGCTTTATGAAATATAGGCCAACGCCTATAAGTCAAAACCTTGAAATCCATAAACACTCAACTTAAGAAAAAAAGCTCATGGAGAATGAAGAAAAGGCACAGTTAGAAGCCCAACACAAGGAGATGAATGACATTAAAGGTGATATTTTTAGGCTCACTGGTTTACTTGAACAAATCCTAACATACAGACTTGGAGAAGGAACTTCTACTCGGCCTACAGTTACCGCCCAACTTGCACCTATGCAAATACCTCTTTTCACTTCATTCCACAGATTTTCGGGGCGATTGGCACCTCGATGGAGACCTAGTTCACTATACCTTTTTCATTTTCTCAGCCAACACCAACTGTAGACCTGACTGTTTTAACCTGGTTGGCAAAGGTGATAGAAGATGAGGATTTTGATAAGTTATTTGTCATTAAAGAGATATTAAGTGAAATTGAAGGAATCAATTCTGTATGATCCAATGAAAGCCATTGAAATGTGTTTGGTTCCAAATATAGTGGTCCCTAAGAAATTCAAAGTGTTAGAATTTGCTAAATACACAAGTACGTAGTACCCGATGACTCATCTGAAAGTGTACTGCAATAAGATGACAGAAGTCATCCGTGATTAAAAAAACTCTTGATCCATTTTTTTTTCTAGGAAAGCCTATGTGGTACTGCTCTAAGTTGGTATATGCAATTTGGTAACACTAAGATTAGAGATGGAAAGACTTAATGAAGGCCTTTGTCAAGCAGTATAAATTCAACAGTGATATTGCATCTAACAAAATGAGCCTACAAGATATAGAAATAAGTGACAAAGAATCTATCCGGGAGTATGCCTAGAGGTGTAATGGAGTAGTTGCTCAGGCGAATCCTCAACAACTAGAAAAAGAGATGGTTAACTTGTTTACCAATACTTTTATGGCACCCTACTTTGAGTTCATTGTTAAAAGTGCAACCCAACACTTTACTAACCTAGTGATTGTGGTTGAAAGGATTGAATAATCTATCAAAATAGGAAAAATAAAAGGTTCATCTATGAGTTTTAAAGTAAAATGGAGTTAGTCAGATTTGTGAATGATAATAGTAACTACTACATTGTCACTAGATCTTTTCAGCATAACAAGTGGTTGGTAAACACTACAAGACACAAATGTTGTTGGGGAATTTAACCTAATAAAAAGTGTAGCATTTGTCAAGACTTTTGTTATGGAACTTTGTTATTCAACTTTTTGTTTTTAATTATGTTTTTCTATGCATTGGGATTGCATCATATCTTTTTAATGAAATATACATTTTCTATCTCTTTGTTGTTTTGAAATCAAGAGATATTTTTTGGAAAGTAATAACTAACATTTTTATTATTGTCCATGATTGGATAAATGTAATAGTAAAAATAGTTGAACCCCTAGGTGTCCTATACAAGACACTAAAAGGAAATCATCATCCTTTATGAGACTCATAAAATTGAACCTCATAAGTGATCTCGTGGCTTTGTTCAAAACATTGTGACCAAACTTGTTTTTGTAGAAAAACCTTGCCAAAATAATCCTGAAAAATTGAATTTATTTTTTTTTATCTCAAAAATATATTGATGTTTGTTCAAAACAATATTTAAGCACCCTTTTCATAGAGTGGCAAATAAATCATTCAAGCAATTTTCATTATGAGGTGACCAAACAATTTTGAACTAAAAGATATAAAATGAAAATGTGTAGTTATCCTCACAGTATGTCTCTTGAGCTATGTTTTAGGTATGAATAATGACATCTAATGGATTCGATAGTTATAGACTTCAAAACGCAGTTCTTTGCAAGTCCAAAACATTATATTAGACGAGGATAAAATCTATCAATTCTAACCACTTGTACTTGAAATGATGAAATGCCATCTTTTTTTATTCCTTTCACATTCTAAAAACATATCCCTTATGGTTCCTATTGAGCCTATATAAGTTTTTTTTTTCCATAAAAACCCTGACTAAGATCACACCCTACACTAGGGGCAAATGAAAATTCCAAAGATAAAAGTTGATCGTGACTAGGATCACACTCCATGTTAGGGGAAAATAAAAATTTCAAAGATCAAAAATTGATTCTAACTAGAACCATACCCACACTAGGGGCAAATGGAAACTCAAATATCAAGAGTGGAGAAAAACCATGAAATCTAAAAGAGCCTGAGAAGTTCAAATGATGGGGAGCATGACCAAATGTAAAAAAAAATGACCATATCACGGTAAAAAAAAAAATGAGGATGCCCACCAAAGCATTAAAAAAGGACAAATAAAAGAAATACAACAAAAGAGAAAAAAATTGAAAGATACAATGAGTCAAGTAAATGACAGTGATCCTAAGTCGTTAAAGCTTTGAAACTCTCTTTGAACTTATGAATCCCTTTCTTTCATAACCTGCATTATGTGCCTTTAAAAATCCTTTTTTATCAAGCAAGAAAGCAACCTGGAATGATAAATAACACTCTCAAAATAAAAAGATTTTTTTCACAGGAATCATGAAATTGCGAAGAAGCTACTTGTTATTATTCACACTGATAAAATAAGTGCTACAAAAAGAAACATTTTTTTCTCAAACAACACATCGAGCTTTCACTCGAGTCTCTTGCACTGAAACTAAAAAGGTAAAATGTCACATCATCATATACCTTCACCCATTTTAATATCACTTGCATAAGAGATCAAATCACCATTTTACTAAAAAAAGATTAAACCCCCTAGGAATTGTAAGAAACTCAAAACAATTTTTTTAAAAGTTTACATTGAGTAATTTTTTGTTTTTAGAATTCAAGAGACTTATTTGAGCCATGGCTAGCTCAACTTTAACCTGGCACTTCTTTCTTATCCTAAACATTGTTAATCATCAACAAAATACTTGCAAAATTGCATCTTGGTGTTGAAAGACATGTCTTGAGATCTCAACCAAAGAAATACTTCCCAACTTACATCTTAGTGATTTCAAGCCAACAATAGAACATACATTATGCATGTAAAATCTGTTTATGAAGTGGTCTTAAAACATGAAAATTTGTTTTTCTTGAAAAATCTTCATTGACTAATTTTACAAATTTCTTGACAAAGAAATGATGTTGCATATATTTAAGGTTTATGGAAAAATAAGTGTGTCTAGGCCAATTGAGGGCAAGTTAGTTTAGACAAACCCATATAATAATAGTAATTTAGCAAAATCCATCAAAGCCATGAATGACATATGATAATGATGAGTGCCTTTTAATGATAGTCAGAAAAACAAGCACCACTAGATCAATTGAGAGCAATGTTGCTAAAAAATAGTTTATGAAAGTGAATGACTTGATGAACTCCATCAACAGTTAAGAGTAATGCCACACATAGGGGAATCTTTATGGCTAAGAGTTGGTTTACCCTTTGAAAGATAGCTATGATACCTTATAAAAATGTTATCGCATGAGCTTGTTTTGAAGAATGTTGAAACGATGGACATTACCAAATTTGCTAAGGGCAATTTGAAATGGTCTTTGGTAATAAATGATTTGATAAACTCCTTTAGAAAGTGAGAGTAATGAAGCATTGATAAAAAGAATATAATGAGTAGGCAATGGTGCAAGAATATCACAATTTAGGGCACCATTTGACTAGGGGTCAATATCATTGCTACGAGAGTTTGTCACTTCTCAAACACCAAAGGTCAGCTAAGCAAAGCTTCATGTAGCAAACACCAAAGGGAAATATTTATTGCACAAGGTCTCAGCTACACGATAAAGAAGCAGTCGGACACCTTAATACAAGTAAAAAGTGGGTTGGAGAGTTAATCAACAAAGAAGACTTATTTTAGAAATGAAGGGCATATATTTCAAACCAGGTAAAGATGCATGCATAACATTTAAAGCATTGTGCAAAGTTTTACACAAGAATTGCACAAGAAAGAATCCTTAATGAAATCCAAAAAAACTCCAATAATTTTTAAGTTGTCAAAGATTTGGCAAGGATACTATTTGACGTGATATCCAAAAGTTCAACTCAAAGGTATGGGTAACTCAAGATCATGAGTTAATCATTTTCAAATCAAAAGGTAAGAAACCTATTCTTTAAATAACTAGATTTCAAAATACTTTGAAAAACCCATTTGTAAGAAATCTTTGAATTTCTTACCATATACAGGTCACCAGATCATATACCACAAACAGATCACCCGATCACGAACCATTTATAAAAAATCCTAGATATTTCTCATACAACGAGCAAGTCACCTGATATCAGATTATAGACAGATCACCTAAACACAAACCACAAGCAAGTCACCTGATCACGGACCATAGATAGGCCACTCCAAAACAAAACATTCATGAAAATCCTAGATATTTTCCACACTATGAGTAAGTCACTTAAATACAAACCATAATTGGTCACCTAATCATAAATCATGGGTAGGTAACTTGATCATAGACCACGTGCAGGTCACCCAAACACATACTACAAGTAGATCATCCGAACACAAACCATTCGTGAAAAATCCTAGATATTTTTCACATCACGGATAAGTCACCCAAACAACAACACCAATTTTTAAAACAAAGAGAAAAAATTGATTTTCAAAATAATTGAGTTTTGAAACGTCTACAAGGATAATCATCTATTGATTTGTTAATTTCAAAACTCCCCAAAAGATTTTTCTCCTAACTTGGAAAGACTTTCACAACTTTTCTTTTCTTTACAAACTTAATTTCTAAAGTCTCTTACAAGACTTTACACAATAAGTATTGTAAAGAGGAGGCAACTGTTATAATTTTGACCTTTTTTTGAAGATATTTTTTCAAAAAAATAAAAATACATGTGTTTTTTTAAAACACTTTCAAAATGATATAAATGACGTGAATACATCAAAATATATTTTTTTAATTCAAAAATTTGCTTCAAACGCGTTCAACTATTAACGCTTTTATTCCAAAATCTTTGATAAATTTTTCTCATCAATTTGACGTTGACATTGCCTCTTTTAGAAAAATAAAAATAAAAAAAAATGGACAAAGAGATAAAAGGCATAAAGTAAGTAAATAAAGGACTAAAGTGAAACCAAATCGGAAAGAAAAGATAAAATATTTGGCCTATAAATATTAGAAAATCTTGGCCAAGAAGGAGGGAGCATTAGCTATAAAAAAAGGATGAGAATTAGTTAGGAAATTAGTATTAAAAAAATCCAAAACAATCCCAAAAAAAACACAAAAAAACCATAAAACCATGACCCCTATCCTCTAATACACACAGAAACTTTGAAAACAAAGAAAAAAAAAAGCATTTATGGCTTCTCTCTCCCTAAAATGACAACCAACCTATGATCCCTCTCTTTCAAAGAAAACAAATCTAGTCTCCATTAACACCCACCAAAACCACACCACATGGGCTACGACCTCCAACTCTCTTTCTCTCATCCTATTTTCTCTACCAACCCATGATTGCCACCATACCAAAACCAACCTCTCTCCTCTTTTGACCTGTAAAAATTATAGTAGTCCATCACTACCATTATATCTAATCAAAACTAACCTAAAACCATCTCTAAAATAGACTAGAAATAGCCTCCATATCATATCTAACAACCGAAAAAATCTCCAAACCTGACTTGTCTTCATCATCCAACTATGGCAATCGAATGGGAGTAGGCCACTACAGCTCACGACTATCATTTCCTCCTTCATTCACTCAACCCGCGAACACAACCACACCACCAAACAACCATCAATGAAAATAAAATAAACTGAAAGAGAATAAGAAAAGGAAATAGATATGTGGAGAAAAGATAAAATTAAAGTTGTTTGTGTGAATTTTTATTTTTTACAAGTGATGGTGAATCTCACCACTAGCTTAAACATTAAGAGGAAAGGGAGATCTACTCAATTCACCAGATGTCTAACCTCCACGAATGATAGTGGTGTGTGGAACCCACACACCGCCACAATTCCAACAACACCAACTCGCTTGCAATAGCTTTTTTGTTTGATCTCAACAACTCCAATCTACTCCTAACATTTTGAAAGGTCCATTTTAGATTTTGAATGATTTTTTATGTATATAATCATTATTTGATAATGATGGTGTAAATATGTATGATTGTAGGGTGTGTAAGTTAATTAGTGAAAGGGAATGCATGTGTGTGAGAGATGCATAATTTTTATTTTTTTAGCATGTGTTAGATAAATGGATAAAAAATAAAATTAAAAAAAATAAACATTTTTTTCACTTGCATTATGGCCAAGTCCTAAAAATAATAATTTTGTGCATATTTTTTTCATAAAAAGGAAAGAAAAAAACAAAAACATTTGCTTACATATTATTGCATATTTCAAAAACAAGAAAATTCAAAGAAATAGTTTTGCATGTATGGATTTTACAACAACAAGTTTATAAAAATCCATAAGAACTTGGCCTAAATTTTAAAAACACTAAAAAAACAATTTGTTCATTTTTAATATCAGGATTTACAAACTTACACATAAAACATGTTTCTAATATAAAAGGGGGCAAATTAGGCCTATAATAAATAAAATAACCCCATTCTCTTTCTCCTTTTTTTTTACTTTTAATATTTGAGAATTATAAACTTATATGTAATATATATTCCTAGTATTAAGGGAAATAAAATATAAAATATAATAGAATATATTTTGGCTTTATAATGGCTTGATTTGACCCATAAAGCCATGGTCCACTTTACCAAAATGGATCTACTTTAACCAACAGACAAACCAATGGTTAGAAAAAACATAACAGAGCCTTAGTAATTATCAAACACATAAACAATGCCACTTACCTTAATTATAATGTATTAGGAGTGTTAGTGTCTTCTTTATATATAATTAGTCCTCTTATTCAGATTTTGTAGACTAGTTAGGGTTTTTAGTGACTAAAATATTTGATGGCGACTCTAAACCTTTAAACAATAAAAGGATAAGAATTTCTTATTTTTTCCACACTAGAATCTGATCCGGAAAGATGATCAATGTGATGTCGTATACTTATAACAACAAGTATGAAAAAAGAAGAAGAGGAAAACACACTAATGGAGGCCCACCTTGTAAAAAAAAACACATAGTCTTGTCTTCTTGAAGAAAGTTTCAAGCAATAACACACCTTAAACTCTGTAACTAAATGTTATTCTTTCTTTATATTTTTAGTAAATTAATTATGTTTTGTGGATTGATAATGATTAATTTATACAGTTCAAAAATCTTTAATATATACAGAGGCATTAGATTTACACTTAAAGATGAGACATATACAAGTTAAGGTGTTGTTTCAAAGTCGTAAGGCCTGGCACTATAACTTCTAAGAGATCTTTTCTTCTTTATGACAATATATGATCAGTATAATCTTATACAAGTGGATATAAAATTTGATCCAGATTATGATTTTTTAGCTAGCTAGCTTATAGTAATCAATTTTAATTATAACAAAAAAAAATATTGTGAAAGGATAAAAAATAATTTAAAGTTTTTCTAACCAAACTTTGGTTATTGGTTAGGAAAAGGAAATAAGATTTTTCAAGGTATTCAAGGGGTGTGCAATTTTATGTTCCTTCTCCTTCAAATGTTTATGATGTGCTGGAAAGGATTTGTTTGCCTGAGGGCATCTTAAAGGTTAGTCATTTAGGTTACAATCCTAGTGGTGCCACTACAAGTGATTCTCATTATTTCTTTCTTTTTTTTGTGTTCATAATTTAGTTTTCTTTCGCTAAAGTCGAATGACACCACAAAGTCAGATTTAATTCGTTCAAGAACTAAAAAATACAAGAATCTCTCTCACATGTTAAACTGAAAAGTTTAAAAGTGTTATTTATTAAGGGTGTTGAATTTTAGGCTTTAAATGTGTTTAAATAGTTCTGAGAAATTAGCCTTAATGAATCTACTCTTGTGGGCTGAATTGATCCACATACAAAAACTGACCAAAAAGCTTTAGTAAGCTCAAACCTTGATCTAAACAAGCCATGAAACTTAACTGAAAACCAAAGTATTAATTAAGCTTAAACATAGAAATACTAATGAACATAACAAGTTTGAACAGTAGCTTGTTAATGCCTCATATAATAGAAAGAAAGAAAAAAAGATAAAATATCTTAATTTCCTAGCTTAAATAACTTTTGGCCGAGATCCACCTTCCTAGATACTTTAGGATTGCTTAGTCAGCTTTTAAAGTCCTTTAGATGCTAGGAAACATTATTTGAATATGAATTTAATTGTTGAAGTCTTCTTTCTTTATAGGACTAGTATTTCCCTTTAGAACATGGAAAAAAATCTTAAAAATTAATTTTCCTTGTAGCCGCCCCTCACTTTCCTTCCTTGATTAGGAGAATCAAATCTTTAGCATTAAATAATCATTCTAAGTCTAGGATTCAAATTTGACAGTCCCCTTTTAGTTTCATTTCATGACTAGGAAACTTCCTCATTTGTTGCTAAATATTCTCCTAAATAACAGGGACAATAATGAACTATTTTTTTTTTAATTCTAGGAGAATATTTTGTTGACTATTGTAAGAAAAGAATCTTAATATCTTAATTATTCCAAGCCAACTTTGGACCCCATGGCCCAAACTCATCCTCATTAATATAACCTAAAACAAACCTGATACAAGCTCTCAACATGCCTATTTTACTGCCCAAATCAGACCTATACATGGGCTGAACTGATTTGGCTGAATGAATCATTAAAGAAATTGGACCGAACCTATTGTCGTGGGGGCGCGAGCTGGTGCGACGTCATCTGACGACGACGGAGGCTCTTGTCGTTCCTCTAGTGTGATGGTGTTGTGTGTTGGAAAGGGTTTTGGATTTAATCATAAAATTATTATTAATGTTTAGGAGTCGCCACCTAGTATTATGGTCACTAGGAACATATGGTCTGCGAGAGTCTGAGTAAGGGACTGGTTGTGCAAGGGGAAGACGCATCACCCCTAGTGCACCCTACCTAAGGTAAGTTGTATTGTTGTTTGATTGTTTTTTTTTTCTAAGTCGGGTTTCTATTTGTTGGTCTTTTTTAAAGTTCAAGGCATAACTCTCTTCATGAGAGTGTCTCTACCTTATTGGGTTAAATCCTAACCGTTCTAAAGTCTGAATTTTAGCATCGTATTTATTAAACCTTGTATCTTTAATACCTGAGAGTGTACTTTATCGTGTAATTTTACACCCCACAAATATTAAAGTCTACATCTGGATCCTAGAAAAAAGGTTTTTGATATTTTGGTCAAACCCTAATGGATGATCATAAACTGGTTATGATATCCATTTTTTTTTTATTTTCAAAACATGAGAAAGATGCAATCTTTTAATGAAAATATGCTTGGAAAATTTTTAGAATTTAGCTGTATGCATGAAAACAAAATATTTTTTGCTTTTTTTGGAAAAGGGAAATTGATTTAAAAGTTTTTGAGATTTTTTTTTTGAAAATGTTTTGAATTTTTTTAAAAAAAATATTTCAGAGAAAACCGGGTATTTTAATACCGGATTTGTATTTTACAGTGTAAATATACAACCCGATATTATGCAAAATTGATAGAAAAATATTTAAGAAAATGATAATTTTTTTGAAATGATTTTTGAAAAATTTTGGACTTTTTCATTTTTTTTTGTAAAGAAATATATATAATATAATATTATATATATTAAATAAATATTATTAAAACATGTGGGCTGGGCCGGCCCAGCGACTAGGCCGAGCCCAAGAACTTTTGGTTGGCCAACATATCCTTTTTTTAGGCCAGGCCGGACCTAAATGGTTCGGCCCAGGCCCGCATGGTTGCTGGCCCGACCCAGCAACCATGCTAATTAATCATGTTGCATGCAGAACGAATTCATATTCTGCATGCAGCAACTTGGTTAGCAGCAACGGAGAGGCAGTGCTACCTGACGCTGGAGTGCCTAAATGGAGGCCTGGCTGGTCGAGACGGGGAGGGGATGCCGTGAGGATAGTGGCTGAGGCTGTGGCAAAGATGGCGGCCGGTGGCAGAGCCATCTGAAAGAAGGAGAAGAAAATATGCAGGGGAAGAGGGACCGGTGGTCGCGGTGGCTATTCTTCCACTGGTATGGATTTGGGTTCGAAGGGAGGCTACATCGTCGGCTGTTGGTGGAGAAGAAATGTTTTTGTGGGATCTTTAAGGGCTGAAGAAGGAGCGGGGAGAGAAAGAGAAGAGAGAAGTGTTGGCTGGAAGAAAAACAGGGGAGGGAGCTGATTTTTTGCGCTTTTTGGACCCGATTTTCTCCTTCTTCAAGCCATGAAATGCACCCCTATTTATAGGAGGTGGAAGAGGGACATTTTGTCTTTAATGCTGCCAAATCATGGCCTTTGGTTTGGTTGGTAAGCATCCTAACCGTTGGTTCAAAATGTGCATCGTGAGTTGTTAAAGCTGCAGGAAAAAGGCTGCTTGCATTGGCCTCTTTAGGCCGGCGCCAAGGCCAGTATCATGTTCATAGGCCTGAATGGACCATACTCGGGGATAGAAGGATGTCAGGTGACCATTTTGGTGCATGAGTTTTCAATGTTGGTGGACACATGAGGCATTAAATGCACCTTTAAAGTAGCTCCCTGAGCTGTCATTTTCGGGCAAAAATTGAGGAAGACAATGAACAGGGACCAGACGACACGTCGTCTGGTCCTCTTTTTTTTAAATAGAAACGACGTTGTTTTTTGTTAAAATTAGGGATTTTTGTAGATCTTCAATTTAGTCCTCCATCTTTCAATTGATTTCAATTGAACCCTTAATTGACCCTAAACTCTTGATTTAATGCAATTAGACCCTTGCGGAACTTCAACTTCAGCCCCGTATTTACACACCTTTTGCGATATGGTCCTTGGTCTCGGATTTATGCAATTTAACCCCTAATTGACCATTAAACTTTCAATTTCTTCAATTTGACCCCCGGATTTTGTTAATTAAACCCCTATAGTTTGACGCCTTTTGCAGATTGGTCATTGGCTGCGAATTTTGTCAATTTAACCCCTAATTGACCCCAAAACTTCAATTTTCTTGCAATTTGACCCCTAATTTCAATCAATTAACTTGGTAAAAATTAAATTTGATTTCTTAAAATTTCAATCTTCTCCACATTGTCATCCTTTATTTTATTATTTTATTTTTATTTTGAAAAAAATATGATTTTTGGGGAATAACCTAGAATTGGGTTATAACACCCATCATCATGCATAAACCAAGACTGGCTAAAGTTATCCCATGTCAAAAACCCATCATGATCGAATGGAACACCAACAAAATTTCAAGGAAAAGCATAATCTTGGTTGAAAAACCTCCCCATAAAACCCAAGCATAAAATTGAAGACCCTTCTTGAGAAATCCATGGTTGAACCTTATCAAGGTCTATAAACTGATAAAGAAATTTTATGGTTTAACAAAGTTATTAATTAAAGTTTTATTCTAGAAAACATGTTAGTAATGTCTGCACATTCTTTTTTTACGTTATAAAAAATTGGTTCCACCCGTAGAGGAGTGTGAGCCACGCATTATTTCTCCACTAACTTCATGAAGTATTTCATAATACAAAACAAAATGAGCATGGTCTTATATATCCAAGAAAATTTTTATTTATTTTAATATGTATATAAAAAAGAACTAGATTATGATAGCACATACATGATTTAGTCATCCACTAGATTCGTTGTTTGTTTTGCTGCAAGTTAGACAAAAAACATTTCTAAGTAAAAAAAGAATGTTATGGTAAAGAAATCTAAGACTCAAATCATTGACTTGGTTATTTCAATAATATGAACAAAAAATACAACAACAATAAACAAACAAAAAAATGACAATGTAAAAAGGTAAAAAAGAAACCGGACTTGAGCCCATCTAAGTTATCAAACAACCCAATGTTGAAGGGGTGAAATTGTAAAAAGCAATATTTAGAAAACAACAAAAAAATCCATATTAAATTGGGTGAACTCTCAAATTCTACAACTATTGGCATAAGATTGAGATAATCTCGTAGGAAAAAAAAGTAGGGAAAAACGTTTCAATGATGAAATTAAAATAAATCAATTTTAAAAAAGAACAAAAAAAATCAACCCTGAGTAACTTTGAAATCAGTGATTTTGGTCATAAATCCATAACTAACCCTATAGAAGGCGAACCATAAAAAAATACCAAAACAAAACTCTAAAAAAGAGAGGAAAACATCAGCTTATAAAAAACCAAACAACCTCGGGCAAACCTCTTAAATATAGTATAATCTTTAAAACTTGTAACTAGTGAAATTTTAGACCCGAGCTCAATCAAGAAACTTAATTCCCAACTAATTTAATTTTGAAGGAAGAAATCGTGAAAAAAAATATCAATTAAAAACCTTGCCAAAACAAAAAGGCAGCAACAAAAAGAATAGGGATACAATTTGATAGAAAAATCCAACAAGGATGAAATTGTAAAAATAAAAATAAAAATGACCTCAAACAAAACAAATAATAATCAAAAGAATGAGGATCAAATTTGAGAGATTAAAAAATGGTAGGGGTGAAATTGAAAAAAATTTATAATTTGATAGATTATTTATAGATTAAAAAATGATAGGGGTGAAATTGAAAAACATTTGTAATTTGATAGATTATTTATAGATTAAAAAACGGTAAGGGGTGAAATTGAAAAACATTTATAATTGTTTAGATTATTCTAAATAAAAAATTGTAATTAAAAGGATAAGGACCAATTTAAAGGAAAATGAAATTAAAATGGTTGGTCTGAAATTCTGAAGGGGTTGGCGCGAGATTTAAGGAATAGAGAGAGAAGAAGAAGAAAATGGTCATCAACGCCAAACTAGTGACATGTTTGGCACACACGTTATCCTACCATATAGAGGGTGTTAGGACCTTCCAAACAGCACTTCTGAATGCGGTGTTTGGTGGTCAGGCAGCCACGCAAGTGTTGCTCAAAGGGTGTTGGGCCCATCCACTCACTAGCATATGCTACACAAAAAGCCCCTAAGTGATAGAGATTATTTGTGTTTTATTATAGAGTTAAATTAGTAATTTTATTATGCAATAAAAAAATAAAATGACTAATATAACCCTATACAATTTATAGAAGATAATTTTATCATGAAAAAAAAAAGTCATCTTACCTTTAATATCTAACTCAAAAATTTAATGGTTCATGGACAATTTCACTATTATATTATTACAATGAATAATATTCTGAGTTTTTATGAATAATAACTTTTTAAAAAGATTTTTTATTTTATTTTATACATTTTAAAATACTATCATTTGATTCGCAACACATATCAAATGGAGAAGATGACTAGTATTTACTTATTTTGGGAATAGATGGAAAATGGCAATTTGTTTTTCTTCCTATTATTATTCAAAGAAGAAGCATTCAACAAATTGCCAAGGCCAAACTCAAAAAAAAAAAAAAAAAAAAAGAGCCCGTCTCGTTCAGCCAGTTTTATATGCGCGTCAGTGGGTTGTGTTTTTATATGCGCGTCTAAAGTCTACACAGTCACCACCAAGGCACCAACCACTCTCTCATTATAATAGAAAAAAACACTGGATAACCCTAAACCCTGAAAAACCCTAAACCCTCTCTCTTTCTCTCCTTCAATGGCAGACCTCAAACTCTCAGAAACTCGAGACCTAACGAGAATCGAGCGCATAGGCGCTCACTCCCACATCCGTGGTCTGGGGCTGGACTCAGCCCTCGAACCACGCGCCGTTTCTGAAGGAATGGTGGGACAGACCTCAGCCCGCAAAGCCGCCGGCGTCATCCTCCAAATGATAAAGGAAGGAAGAATCGCGGGTCGAGCCGTTCTTATCGCGGGTCAACCCGGAACCGGTAAAACCGCAATCGCCATGGGCATGGCAAAATCCCTAGGTCTTGAAACCCCATTTGCAATGATCTCCGCAAGCGAGATATTTTCTCTTGAAATGTCGAAAACCGAGGCTTTAATGCAGTCTTTTAGGAAAGCAATTGGGGTTAGGATTAAAGAAGAAACTGAGGTGATTGAAGGTGAAGTTGTGGAGATTCAAATTGATAGACCAGCAGTGGCTGGTGCTGCTTCGAAAACAGGGAAATTGACGATGAAGACAACGGAGATGGAAGGGGTTTATGACTTGGGAGCAAAGATGATTGAGAGTTTGGGAAAGGAAAAGGTGCAGAGTGGAGATGTTATTGCTATTGATAAGCCTTCTGGGAAAGTTACCAAGCTTGGCAGGTCTTTTACACGGTCGAGGGAATATGATGCCATTGGGCCACAGGTTAGGTTTGTTCAGTGTCCTGATGGGGAGTTGCAGAAGAGGAAAGAGATTGTGCATTGTGTCACACTTCATGAAATTGATGTCATTAATAGCAGGTACATCCATTGTATTATTCCTCGTGTTTGTGTTTCTTTTGTGACATTCATTTTGCTAGTTATGAGGTCATGTTATCCTTAGTTGCTGTGTTGTTTTGGTTTGTTGTGATACTTGTGGAAAGATGGAGCTCTTCATTAAGTTAGCCAAGAATGTGCATTGTTTACAGTTTTGGAGAATAATAGACCCTTTGGTCTGTTTTGAGTACTTTTTTTTCAAAATCCAAATTCATAACATGGTGAGAATTGAAGCCCTAGAGTACTTGTTGCCTAAACACTGTATTAGCAAAAAAATTGGTTATTGATTTGTGTTAAGACTTTTAGTGATGTTGTGTTGATGAGATATTGATAGAAATACTGCCTTGCACTCTGGTGAATAAAACTTTTCTGGCCCCGGTTAACTTCTCAATCTATTAATTATGTTTTTAGCTTGCATGGTGTAAGGTGATTATTTGAGATTAGATAGATATAGCATGAAGACACAGATGTCAAATGTTTGGAGAAACAATGAGATGCCGCAAAATGAGAATTTGGAGGAGTTTTCTGCTAGTGTGTTCAAAACACATAGAGAAACAGGGGACTAACGTGAGATTCTTTATAGTTTCATTTCCTCAATAAATTAATCCCTAATATGATATTGTATCCTCTGCAATGCTTCTAAAAAAAAATTTAGACATCCATCATGAAATTTTTCTCAAAGAGAATTCTTGCACTTTACATGTCCCAAGCCTTTGGTCAAAAAAGGAAAAAAACAGATCATTTATATTTTGTTTGCAATATTTGGAGCATTTGGATGGGGAGAAATTACATATTTTAGGAAATTGTCATTGTAGTTATTGGGAGATAGAATTGTTTCTGCTGTAGATTTGTTTCAGCAGATTCATTATGACTCACTTCAGGTGCAGTTTCCTGGTGTCTACAGTGGTATTGCCCTTTTTATTGTTAAGACTCTTTCCTGCCAATTTAAACGTAATGGAAATAAATAGGTCATGTAGCTGTAATTCAAATTCATCTTTGCCCCCGGATTTTTGTTTCCATGTTAATCACCACTTGTTATTCTCCTCTTTCAGAACACAGGGATTTCTGGCTCTCTTCACTGGTGATACTGGTGAAATCCGTGCAGAAGTAAGGGAACAAATTGACACAAAGGTGGCAGAATGGAGAGAGGAAGGCAAAGCAGAGATTGTGCCAGGTGTTCTTTTCATTGACGAGGTGCACATGCTTGATATTGAATGCTTCTCTTTCCTGAATCGTGCTCTTGAGAATGAGATGGCTCCAATACTAGTTGTTGCCACCAATAGAGGGATTACTACTATACGAGGAACAAATTATAAATCTCCACATGGGATTCCAATAGATCTCCTTGATCGCCTTCTTATCATTACTACTCAACCTTATACAAAGGATGAAATTCGCAAGATTCTGGACATCAGATGCCAAGAAGAAGATGTAGAGATGGCTGAAGAAGCAAAGGCTCTGTTGACTCATATTGGGGTTGAAACTTCCTTGAGATATGCTATCCATCTAATTACTGCCGCTGCTTTGGCATGCCAGAAACGAAAAGGAAAGGTTGTGGAGAGTGAGGACATTACTCGAGTCTACAATCTGTTTCTGGATGTGAAGAGATCAACGCAATACTTGATGGAGTATCAGGAGCAGTACATGTTTAATGAAGCACCCATAGGAGATGGTGACGAAGATGGCACCAATGCAATGCTTCATTGAAATTTTCTTAGAGAAGGAGATTTTTGTGCTTGCTCTTGTTTCCTTTGTTTATTTATAGGGAGCACAAAACTTCCCCATTATCATGCTTTGCCTTTCTGCAAGTGTTTAGGTGCCTCTTAGCTCTTCAACGTGCATTTATGAATTTGTGTTCTTTATTATCTGCTGCAGCCTTGAAACTTTTAACTATGTAGAATGCAATGTTTTCAGGATACTGATATCCAGGAAGGGAGCCTTATTTCACTTCTGATCTGATTCAGCTACGTTGAACAAACGGGTTTGAATTCAAAGCCTCACCATATCGGGTTTTTTTTTTTAAATTCCTGAACATGTACTTATTGAAGAGAAGGAAATATGTATTGTTAGAGGTGTGCACCAGAATGGAAGGCTTGGACAATGGTGGGACTGGTTTTTGCCACTCAACAAAAGATGCATGCTTCCGAAGAACCAATCTCACATGGAATTCAAAACTAGTAGAAACTCATAAGATTACGAACGAGACATGACTTGAGTTTTCTGGATGGACCATGAGTAATTTAACTAGATTATTGGCGATTAATTTTATCTTTATATATAAGAATACAAATGTTGCTAATATTTTTTAATAAAAATAAAAAATTAATTATGAATTTAAAATGTGATTCTTGAATGATAATATTTTTTAAAATATTGATATGATGATATATTGGATGATATTTAAAAAAAAATATTGAGATATTAATATATTGGATTGACTTGAATTAATTTGTCAAATTTACAATTTAGGTCATGAGATTAGGTCATGAGACTATGATAACCCTATAAAAAACAAATTAAAATAAATTATGAAGATCAATTTTTTATCAACTCAATGTTGAAGGATAATTTTTTTAAAAAAATATTAAATTAAAAACAAATATCCAATTCCACTCAGGTTAACCTGTCAAACTACCCGATCAAATTAAAATATTGAGTTGCCAGAATGGTGAAATTAAAAAAAAATACATTCAATTAAAAGAGATAAAAAAAAATAAACAGAATCAGCCTTAGTTAACTTGTCAACCTCGTGATCAGGATTAGTCTGATTTGAGATAACCCATGGAAAGAAAAAAAAAATACTAAGCCTAGTTAAAAAAAACCCAAAAAAATAAACAAAGTCAACTCAGGTCAACTTGTTAAAATTGCGATTTGGTCATGAGATCGAGATAACATTATAAAAAGCAAAAAAAAAATTAAGCTCAATTTCCAACCAATCCAATGTTAGAAGATAAATTGAGAAAAAAATCAATTAGAAAAAGTAGTAAAACAAATCATGAGTCCACCTGGTTTAACCTGTTAAACTCATGACTAGATCATGAGATCATGATGAATTCATAAAAAACAAAATAAAAAAATTATGAAGCCTCGGTTCTAAAAAATATAATGTTGAAGGTTGAAATCGAGAATAAATTATAAATAAATTCATGAGATTAGTATATAACACAAGAGAAAAAAAAAACTGAAGAAAATTATAAAACACAATTCCTAATATAAAAAAAATACAATTGAAAAAAAAAACTAAACAAACAAAAACAAGGCAAAACACAAAATACTATTATAATAAAAGGTGTTTCGTGGGTGTGGCTATACAGACTTAGCCACACCTTTTAGTGTTTTGTTAATAATTTGGGATTCTTACTTTTCCAATTCATTACTTAAATCATGAGATCAAGATAAACTAATAAAATGCAATAAATAAATAGATTATAAAGCCTAAATTCTAACAAATTTAATGTTGAAGATTGAGGTCGAGAAAACAAATCCATGAGATTGGAATATAACTCAACAAAAAAGAAATTAAAAATAAC
>Ga0325402_1001427_pt1 | contig 19520 bp, 17 predicted proteins | sample PopdelMetagenome_22_FD_207212 | JGI IMG/M metagenome (GOLD analysis project Ga0325402, IMG submission 207212) | Populus deltoides microbial communities from Bellville, Georgia, United States - Xylem-PdKOR-R3 | ecosystem: Host-associated > Plants > Phyllosphere > Stem > Wood/Secondary xylem...
TTAGAATAAGTTATTTGTTAAAATTACAAAGTTAGTTCATTGACTCTTAAAATCAGTCTCTTTCATTGTTATTTGGCTTGGTTTTGGGTTATTATAAGATTTTTCACCTTAATCAATTTGGGTTCATCGATTGAGATTTAAAATTTAAAATTATGATATGTATTCTAAGAAAACATTAATACCAAGGGAGAGAGAGACATATAAGGGTTCTAGCTAAAGAACATAAAAGCCTATATCATATTGATGTGAAACCCATAAACATAAAAATCCAGAAATCCATATCAAAGTAGATGATAAACTTGAAAAACCAAAAATCAAAGTTCGTGAGCTAAACCTTGACACAAAGATAACCCTGTACCTGAACACTAAAAATATTAAAAATTGAACTTGGAGGATGTGTGTTAATTGTCATGTCATCAACAATATTATGATAAAGTATATGCACTCAATTCTTAGACTTGATGATATGTTAGATGAATTGCATGTGTTTTGTATGTTTTCTAAGATTGATTTGAAAAGTGGTTATCATCAAATAAGAATGGAAGATGAAGATGAATGGAAAACTACCTTTAAAATAAAATATGATTTGTATGAGTAGTTAATTATGCCTTTTAGACTTACTAATGCATCTAGTACTTTTATAAGATTAATGAACTATGTTTTATGTTATTTTATAGGTAATTTTATTGTGGTTTATTTTGATGATTTTTTAATTTATAGCAAGAATTTAGAGGAGCATGTTAAACATTTAAAGAATGATTGGTTGTTTTATGAAAAAAAATTATATGATAATCTAAAAAGGTGTGACTTTTGCGAGGAACATATTGTGATTCTTAGATATGTTAATGCAAAATGTATTGAGATGAATGAGGAAAAGGTTAGCATTATTCAAGAATGGTCTAAACCTAAGTCAATCACTAAGGTAAGAAATTTTCATAGTTTGGCTAGTTTTTATAGAGGATTTGTTAAGGATTTCAATACTACAGTCACACCTTTAATTAAGATAGTTAAGAAATAAATGGGTATTAAATGAGGCAAAGAACAAGAGCATACTTTTAATTTATTAAAGGAAAAATTAATTTTGGCTCAATTATTATCATTGTATGATCTTACAAAAACTTTTTAGATTATATGTGATGCCTTAGGGATATGTATTGGAGTTGTTTTAATGCAAGAAAAAATATCCATAGCTTTTTTTGTGACAATCTCATTGGTGCAAGATTGAAATATCCTACTTATAATAAGCAGCTTTATGCTTTGATAAGAACTTTAGATACTTGGCAATATTATTTGTGGCTTAAGGAGTTCATAATTCATATTGATCACGAGTCTTTAAAACATCTTAAGGGACAATAGAAGTTAAATTGTTGGGATGAGATCAAATCCCTTATGAAGATGAGATTTGTGCCTAACTATTATTATAAAGAATCGTATCAAATATTGCAGAGTTTAAGTCAAGGTGCAAAGAGTGTTGATTGGTACTTTAAGGAGACGAAACTTGTTGTAATTTGAGCTAATGTTGAGAAGGATAAATAGGCTATTATGACTAGATTTATTAATGGTCTTAATTGTGATATAGATCATATTATGTGGAGTTAAAGGTATAGTGCACATAGATATAAAAAAAAAGGAGAAACATCTTAAACAGAAGGGTACCATTCAGCAAAGCCAACCATTAGGCCTTTCAACACCTTGGAAACCCAATTGGAAGGTTAACATTGAAGGTGGTCCATCACAGTCAAATAAGGAGGGTAAGGCTAAATATCCTAGAGAGAAGAAAGACATCTTAGTCATTGTTAAAAATAATAATGTTACTCCTACCTCTCGTAACTATGACATTAAATACTTTTATTATTTGGGTTTTGGTCATGTTGCTTCATAGTGTCCAGACAAAAGATTCATGGTTATAAAAGCTAATAATGAAGTCGAGACCAATGGGGAGGATGAAAAAGGAGAAGATGACACCATTGGAGGATACTGATGATGTTTGTGTTGAATATCCGTTTAAGGGAGAGTCACTTATGGTGAGGAAAGCATTGAATATGCATGTCAAGGTGGATGATTTATAAGATCAAAAAAAGAACATATGTCACATAAGATGTCATGTTCAGAATAAGGATGTAACTTAATTATAGATGGTGGTAGTTTCACTAATGTAACTAGTACTGAATTGATGGAAAATTTAAACTTGCACACTACTAAACATCCCATACCTTATAAACTATTGTGGTTAAATGATAGTGGTGAAGTGAAAGTGAATAAGCAGGATTTAGTTGCTTTTTCTATTGGTAAATATTGTGTTAAGATGTTATGATGTTGTGCTAATGCAAGTTAGTCATTTATTACTTGGTAAACCATGACAGTATGATATGAGAGCTATTCATGATGGAGTGACAAATAGTATCCCTTTAAGATGAATGGAAGACCTATAACTCTTGTATCTTTGACACCTAAAAAAATATTTGAGGAGAAATTGAAATTGAAGAAGGAAAAGATGGTTGGAAATAAGAGCTTGTATATTAAGGGGATCTTCTTTGATAACTAGGTTCTTCTTGGTTTTAATAATGATGTTATTTTTTGGATTGGTTCTAATTTTTTAACCTTATAAGATGTCTTTCATGATACATATTTGAGCTTAAATCTTTTTAAAGAATAGGAGGATGATATAAACTAAGTCATATCTGAATTTGGTCTTAAAATGTTTACTGACTAGTTTTGCGATATTGGACATATCTCTCAAACTGTACATCGGATTGAGCTGACATTATACAAGGAGATACTAGACACATGAAAATATATTGTGTTACATGTTCAGGTTAAATAAAGTTCAGGAACATATTATTTTAAAGGGTTAAAGTTACCAGACAAATCTTGTCAAATTTATCAAACTAGACGTTCGTGTACTGTTTGGAACATATCTGCAACTATAGGTGGAATTGTATTGTGATTCAAATTGGGATAGAAAATAGATATCTCAATATTTCCAATCATATATGATAGGCCCAATAATTTATCCAAATGAGAGAGAATAACATGTTTGAAGTAAAAACTGAAATTTGTCATGAATGTGCGGAAATTGGAGATTCGGGCTATATAGAGAAATTTTAACATAAAGACTTTGTTTTTATTATCCTAACCATTCTAAGATCTAAATCTTAGCATCACATTTGTTTTTTTGTATCTTTAATACCTGAGGGTATACTCTACTATGTAGTTTTACACCCCTAAATATTAAAGTCTGCAATTAAACCCTAACACTTTAAATATAAAATGAACAAAATGATTGGTGAATGATTTTTTATATTTTGGTCAAACCTAATGGATAATCATAAATTATTTATGATATTTATTTTTTGTTTTTTAAAACATGAGAAAGATGCATTTTTTATTTTTTATAAAAATATGCTTGAAAAAATTTTAAAATTTAGTCGTATGTACAAAAATAAAAATAAAAAGATAAAGAGGAAATTAACTTATATTTTTTAAAATATTTTAATTTTTAAAATATTTTTTTTGAAGAAAACCGAGTATTTTTAATGTCGGGTCAGTATCTTATAATGTAAATATACAGCCTGATATTATACAAAATTATTAGAAAAACATACGGGGGGCCCAAAAATATTTTTATAATGCCATTTGAAAATTTTGAAGTTTTTTTTAATTTTTTTATATATTAGTATTGTAATAATATTATTATTATAAAATATATTGGGTTGGGCCGAAACTAGTCCAACTCAACTCAGTCAAGTTGGGTCATCTAACGACCTAACAAGCATTTTTATAGGCTGAGCCCAACCCAGACATATGGGTTAGGCTGAAACGGGTCAATCCCCCGAGCTACATGGTTGTTTGCTTGGCCCAACAACCATGTTAATTAATTTGCCTTATGCATACACAACGAATTCTTATTCTGCATACAGCGGCTACTCTTATGGTGAGGGGGGGTTCACATAGAGTAGGGGGTTGTGGCTAGTGATCCTACTGGTGGTGCACGGCGTAGCTGGAGGTGGTAAAACCGGTGGCTGGTGTTGGTTGTTGGAGATGGTGCTAGTGGAAGAAAGATCTATAGTGGAAAGAATAAAAAATCTACAGTCGTTATTCCTTATATGGAGGTTGTCGGCTGGTGGTTATGTTGACGACTCATGGTGGAGTTGTTGGTGGAGAAGCAAGTGGCGAGGTGGTTGGTTGCTGTAGAGGCCGAGGTCGTGGTAGCAGAAGAGAAGAAAAACAATAATGGCATATAAACTAGGGGGAAGGCTAGTTTTTTTTCAAGTTTGACCTCAGATTTTCTGCCCCTTCAGGGCATGGAATCAACCCTTATTTATAAGGAGTGGAAGATAGTCACTTTCTCTTTTTTGGGGGCAAATCTTGGCTCTTGATTTGAACTGGAAGGATCCCAACCGTTGGCTCAAAGTGGTCATCATAAACTGTCAAATTTGGCAATTGAAGGCTACTTGAGTTGGTCTCTTTGGGTCAGCGCCACGACCATTATTTTTGTGTAAATTTCGTCAAATTTGATGGAGGGATAGAACATTAAATGCCTCTGAAAAGTAGCCTCTAAGTAGTTTTTTCGAGCTGAAACGAAGAAAAAAATGAATAGTAACCAAAACAGAGTTGTTTTGGTAAAGTTCAATTTAGTCATTCGATTTATGATTTCTCTCAATTACACCCTTGATTGGTTTCAAACTTTCAATTTTGTGCAATTTTTCCCTGTCAAACTTCAATATCAGCCCCGAATTCTAGTGTCTTTTTTTTTAAATTAGTCATTGGTTTTGGATTTATGCAAATTGACCCTCAATTACCATTAAACTTTCAATTTCACCCATGATTTCTATCAATTGAGCACTCAGAGTTTGACGTCTTTTGCAAAATAGTCCTTAGTTACGAATTTCTTCAATATATTCCTTAATTGACCCCAAAACTTTGATTTTCTTACAATTTTACCCCTGATTTGAACCAATTGACTTGGTAAAAATTAAATTTGATCTCCTAAAATTCTAATCTTCTCAATTAAATCCAAATTGGGCTCACAAACTTATTTTTTTCACCAATTAAGCCTCTAATAAAATTAATTTGACTCATTTAAAGTATAATTATGTCCTTGTATCTAATTAAAATTTTAAATTGGATCCAAATTAATTCTTTAACATAATTAAAGTTTTAATTTAGCTCTGATCTATTAAAAATTAAATTATATCCTTGGCTAATTAAAAATCAATATGATATTATTGTAATGAATTTTTTGAGTATTGGAACAAGTTTTTTTACAATTTAGACCCACCATCGAAGATCTTTATCCACCGAGAAAGCCCATATGATCCTTGTAGCTTCATCACAAAGATTTCTAGCCAAAGGAATACTAGCGGAATTGAACATGTCCCCTTTTATCAATGTAAGAATCAAGAAATAAAATAAATAACAATGGGGTTGAGAAGAAAGGAAGGACTGGAAAAGAGATCATAGAAAAAAAAAAAAAAACCTGTAAAACTGCTCTTCAACCCACTTTTCAACCGTTTCCTTTAACGATAAAACAAAAATCAAGACATTGTGTGAATGCGATGTGACTAAACCTAGCAGGCCGTCTTCTCTCTCTGCACAGCCAATAGCTCTCTCTCCTGGATTTGTTGCTTGAAGAAGATAGGTTTCCTTACAAACCCTCGCTCCCTTTTTTTTTTTTTAACTTTTGCTTCTTTCACAATTCACTTTTTAATTAAAATTTTTGTTTTAGGGAGAGAAGGAGAAGAGGAAAGATCATCATTATCTTAGCCGTTAATTCTAAAAGGAGCTGTATTGATTGACAATTGATCCAATGGACACTGCAGCGAGTCAATCACCATCGTCTCCATCAATTATGTTTTATGCTTCACTCAATCTTGTCAAGTCTATTAAAAGGTTTCTTTCTTCTTCTAATTTTCAAGTAATTTGATTGTGTTTAATATAATTGTATTGCTAGGGTTTATTATTTTTTAATTGAATTGTGATCGCCAATTCTCCCATCTTATATATATATATGTATTTCTGAGGAATATAAATTTTGCGAGATTATATATTTTTAATGGAATCAGAATTGATTTTTTTATTACGCTTTATTGATTTTTGTATCTTGTCCGAATCGGATTTTGATGGTGTTCTCTTTCTTATATAGCAATTTGTACCGAATTTATTTTTATTTTAAAAGTTGTTTTTGCAGTTAACATTTTTTATAGGAGGGTTTTTTTTTGTAAGTTCTCGAGATGGTTATAGGTTTTAATGAAGGAGATTTAATATGTTTCAGCTTCATTGTATCATTCCTATTTTCGTCTGCCAGCCCTGAAAACAATAGCAAAAAGGTACAAGAGTTTTTCTGGACAATGGAAGCAGCTATCATTGAACATCTGTTATGAGCAGGTGCCCCTGATGATGAATTTGATTCCTCAATGAATCTCGTACAATTCCTATGCATATGTTTTACTTTGAATGGTATTTTAATTGTTTTAGTTCAAAGATACGATAGAAAACATGGTTTGGGACTTGGGAGAAAGGAAGTGGTAGGATATGGAATGCATAAATTTCCTTTGAAAGAAATAGAATTATTTGAACCAGAAGTGGATGGAAACTGGGAGGAAAAACTACTTCCATGAGTTTTCCCTTGACTACATTTTCCCTCCCTTCCTGAGTTCCATCTCTTATTTTGCGCCAAACAAGTGTTGATGAGAATAACACCCTTTCCTTCCCATATCTTTCTGTTGTTTGTCCTCCCAAGCTTCTACTGATCAAGCATACGACTTTATTCTTTGGCAAACTTAGCCGTTTGAAGCACCCTTGCCATCTGCTAGTAAGTATGATGGATTGTGTACCCTGGCTGCTTGAAGCTCCAAGCCAACTTAAGTTCATCAAGGTCATCATGGCTTGTAGCATCTGACTCTGACATTAGATGAAAACTTGATATGATTTCTACTAGCTTTTAGTGTATATAGATAGATATACCTATTATTTTATATCTCATATCTTCTTCTTATGTATTGTGTTTTTAATGTATATGCATCTTATAATGTAACAGTTCCCAAAGTATTGGAATGCTGTCTGTTATTTTACTTTTAAGTTTTTGCATCTTCTGTAAATCTTTGTAGCTTTGTGCTGCGCTCCGCAGAATATGTTAACAGATTGTTTTATTTTGAATTTCAAATGCATGCAATTTATTTTGCTTGTTGGTCATCTCTTGCATAAATATAACACGGATTGGAGAAATATGTCATGAAAAAATTGTTCTCTTGAACATTTGCTACTTCTCCTGAGGATTTGGAGATTGACCAAGAGATCTCAGAGAAGATACACTTTTTACAATCCTTTTTGCAGTCTGAGCATTTGGATATTCCTGCATTTCTTCAGAATGAAGCTTCATGGCTGGTATGCGTGCTAGCCTATTTTGACTGTTAGGATATGTTATCACATTCATATTGATGCAAAACTGCTTGATTTACTTCCATTAACTGTCAGTAATCTGATTCTTGGTGCACAGCACGATGCCATAAAGTAAGAAGCTTTTTGACTGATGATTACTTCTGTGGCCATGCTGCAGTTAGTTTTATATTGACCGCTTTTATATTCTTCTTTCTCAGCCTGACATGTTACTCTTGGGCTGAACTTTGCATTTTACTTGCTTCCATATAAACACATAAATTCAGCATTAATAGTTAATACATATTTTCTCACTACTCATTTCTTTAACAAAGCTATTCCTTTAACATCTAATGCGTTGATATTGTCTGTCCATGGGCTGAGACAGATTGCTAGAAATTTTGTTGTACTTGAACTTGCAGTGCAAAAAGTTCCAGATATCTCTTTACTTTAGTTTGTTATTGTGAAAAATGGAACAACCTTCGGAACCAAACTAGTTTTAAGACCTTATGTGTCAAATTCAACTTATCACTTCGCCCAAAACACTGTTAAGGATACTTTACCAGTAGCAGATGATATTCTAAGCTTCCATATCTTCTTCATTTCATCACCAGGGGGGTCTTCTTTGTACCAAATGTTTTATCTTAAGTCTCACAGAAAGTCTACTTTGGATAATATTGTTACATTTGATGATTTTGTTTTGTTTGGACAATATTGTTGCATTTAGTAAAGAGCAAATAAATCATGCTGAGAAATGAATAGCTATATGTGGCCTTGTTTAGTGGGAGAGATTAAAGAGTTGTTGGCATTTCATTGATCTCACTGGACGCCTACAACTCTATTTTTTTTTTTTTTTACCTAATAGATATTATTAAAAAAAGAGAATATAACATGCAGGAGCAATGCCAACTTACTGTGTGGAAGTGATCTCATGAATGTGATGTTCAGATAGAGCTAAGATATGCAACTTCTGTGACTAGTCAAGAAGTTTTTGTTATTGCTGCAGTACTGGTAATTTTTTTTCTAAATAGTCCGGGTTGAATGTATTGTTTCGAGAAGTTTCTCTCCATCTTGGAAGTTTCAAAATTGTTAAGCCCACAGTTGAGTTCATAATGTAAATGTTTTGTTTTATGACTTTGATGTTTATCCCGATACATTTTTCCCTTCTTCCATCAGTGGTGATACATGCTCCTCTTAAATCATAACAATTTTGTTCCCTTCTTTTCCCAGCTTGCAGAAAAGGAATTGCAGAAGATCAACGCTTTCGAAGCTCCTCGGGAGAAGCTTCTCTGTATTATGAGTTGTTGCATGATCATCAACAATTTGCGGCTCAATTCATCAATGTGAGAAAATCAAGTAGTAGGAGGACCTAATGACTTTCTTCCTGTTCTTGTACATGTTACAATCAAGGCAAGATCTCCTTGGTAATAAGCAACTCTTTCTATTGTTGTTTGCCTGTTTTGGACTATCGTTTCTGTGTTTTGATGTGTCAATAGAAAATTGGATGACTAAAAAGCATACTGCAATCATTGTTTGGCATTCTAATTTTTTTCCACGTCTTAATTGTCTTCTTTTGTGACATTAGCCCATGCTTCCATACCAGAGAATATGACCATAATTTGTAATAATTTATTATTTCACATAAAGATACATGGTTGAATATCTTTTCTAGCCTACGTTGATACGCTAATGTGATCTATTTACATAGAATTGATTAAACATTTTTTCCAGAAATTATAAAAGATTTTCAAATTACCCTTATTGTTTTAAAATTCATAAATATTTTTTTAATGACAATATGTAGGTCTGTTATAGCATCGTCAAATCATGATTTGGTTAAAACTAACAATAATAATAAGATAGGCCATGGTGTATCCATACAAGGAACACACAGAAATAGCTATTATATGCTGGAAATAAAACAAAGAAAAATGAAGTTAAATAAATTACATGTTAAATTTTATGGGTGGAGCTGTAAACCTCCGAATAAAATCTGAAGATATGAGATTCAGCTATTCTTAAAATTCAGAATCTTTGTCTGCATGTTGCTGTTTGTTAAAGAATAAGTAAAATTAACAATTTTCAATTGAACTACCACCTACAGTCATGAGGGTATTTCTTTTTCCAAAGAACTTTTAATTGGTTCCAAATTTTTGGAAAGAATGTATGACCTCAAACTATTGGTGAATAAATATATTATGAAACTGTGATTTTTGCAGAATTGGTTATATTTTGTTTGTATATATGTTTTTAATTTAAATACTTGTAGAAAAATACTACTTTTTTTTATGGTGGCATATCTTATATTGATGGATGGACAGAAATAACTAGCGTTCCATGAGTTTAATGCATAAATCTGCAAGAATTCTCTGATTCATGATCAGCATTCATATTCTTGCATTGTCATGGGTTCAATTTCTTCAACACTAGCGATAAAACTAATGTGGTGTTTGCTAGTTCCAAGATTGTTTTGTAGTTATAAAACAGAGCAGCGTAAAGGAAATTAAAAGTATCAAGACTTTTAGGCATAGTTTAAAGCAGCATCCTGTATTTTTTGCTAAGAAATGTCCGCCACAGGCCCCGGCATTTACATAAGATGTCAAATAGGCCATTTTTCTATCAGGATAAACTATTGTTGGAAAATAATAACTTGAATTATTCTCGTAGTTCCTGAAATGCAATGAAGCATTTTGAATACATTATTTCTCAATTAGCCTCCTGTCTCAACATGTGCACTTAGATTCCAGTTAAATTAATGCCCTTAGTTGACATAGGGGGGTTTATTCGGAAAAATCGTGGTGGGAAAATGTGTCTATGATCATAAGGAGGCTTATTCAGTCATCTAAGGAGCTGGTGGTAATTTGTAAAAATTATCCAGTTAGTGTCCCACTATTGTAGAGCCCAAGATTCTGGAATTAACTAGCTTCGATGGGTGTTAAATAGTTTGTATATCAAATTCCTGAAGCATTCTGCGTCATGAATGCACACTGTATTAGTTCTTTTAGCTGGTTGAGTCCGAAAGAGCTTCAAATATATAATTGCTTTGCAACTGATGCTCTCTCATTAACAATAGATGATGTCATTTTGATTTCTGTGAGGCCTTGAGGGACTATGAGGTGATTGTGCAGTTTTAAACCAAGTACCTGGTGAATTTTAATGTGCCCGTCTGATCAAGTGGTGGACTTTTCTGCATGCAAATCTCTATATCTTCTCCTCTCTTTCTTTCCTCTCACTTGTCTTTTGTCAAAATGTTGGCTTTGCTTGGTTGTCAAAATGTTGGCTTTGCTTGGTTTTCCAATTCTGTGGTGAGGGTATGCTCAAATGGAAATATATGCCAGTATCTTGTTAACTGTGTTCTTGAATCAGCTTATTATTTCACAAATCTTGCTTCAGCCAAGTCCTTTATTGTCGAGGTAAATGCCAAATCTCTTTCTTTGGATGCAATTGAATTTGAGGAGAGTGTGCGAGCAGCTAGCTTGGACAGCAAGGTATCACAAGTACAAGCTTTACGAGCACAGACAGGTCATGGTCCCCCAACAAGAATGCGTTGCATGGAAACAAATATAGATGGTGAGATTACGAACTGCCAAATCGTTGCTTACATGTGTAGACTTTTTAGTCAATCGTACTAACTTTCCAACTGGCATTGGTTTTGACTTGTTAGTTCAGTACTTGCTAATTTCCTATTTTTCATGCGTTGAGGTCCTCTTTTTTGGGGGACTGATGCAACTTTCCATCTGATTTGATCTGATTCATCTTTACTGCACCAGGGAGATCAAATTATCCATACATGGAAGCTGAACCTGGTGAACTGACAGTTGAAGATGCGGAAAGATTTCTGGGTCTGTACAAAGATGTAGTTACAAAGTACACTCACCTCTGCAGGGCCGTTTGGCATCCCTCTGCAACCAGAACAGAACCATCTCATCATGAGATGAAATTTTATTCCAGCTTGAGGGACAACTGCAAATGATCCAAGAGGAGAATGAGGTGCACAAATTTGTAAGTGAAATCTATTCCAGTTAATAGTAATGAGTTCTAATACCCTTAATCTCCAATGCTTTTGATATATATACATATAGCCATCAATGCTTCAATTGCAAAAAGAAATAACTTCTTTCACATCTTTTTTTTTCTTTTGATAATCCTTGTATAAAGGTCAAAATAAAAAAGACCAAGGAACTACATTTGTCAAAAGAGAGGAGAAATCCTGAACAGGCTTTCCAAGAAAACCCCACAAAAAGATACTCGGGACATGGGATTTACAAGTAATATGTACAGCTTAAGGTACAATAAATGTCATAGGTAGTCCACATCTGACACTGACACCATCGGTTCCAGCCCCATCCCTGCTTGTAGATGTTTTGGATTGAAAAATTCTTTTAGATGCCTCTCAGATTTATTGAGGTATGAGTTGATACATCTCATGCACTCAAACTTTTCAGGAATTTCATCACAATTGTCAATCCCAGCGCACCTAGTATGCTGCCAAACACCGCAGGTATCACAAGCTAACATCCTCTCACCATCATCATCCTTAGCTCCACACATGCATTCCACTATCCAATTCTCCTGTCCCTTCTCCATTCGGAAATGGCTAAGTGCATATTTTGATGGGCATGTCCCTTTAATTCGGACAGTTCCACTTTGTCCAACCAGGAACTTAATAGTAATGGAATCCTCAAGAGGCCCATAGTCTACCAATTCACGAGCTTCGAATCTCTTAAGCATGGCATATACTTGTTGAAAAGCTTTGGTGGCTTCAGTTTTTAGGTCAGCAACAGTGGCATTTGAAGGCAGGACAATTAACTCTGGCGGTATAGTTGGGTCTTCTTTTAGATGCTCTGAAAACTCTACATAGCACCAAAGCCGAATGGCAAAAGGGTTATCAACCATCCGCTTATCTGGTCTACAGTAGTCCTTCATGAATTGTTTGCAGTCGAGAAGCTTGGTTGCTGAGTCAATCACATCTTCCCTAGTCACTAGAGGTCTGTAGTTTACCATGGTTTCGGGGTGAACCAGGGAATCAAATAAAAATTTCAGATCACCTATGATATGTTCTTTTGATGGCTGATTTGAGTCAAGCCCATTTCCATTGTGTTTGAAACTCGGTGGTTCTAGCCTGTTACATTAGAGAGATGACAGATTGAGTAATGTATTTAGCAAATTTGGAGTGAAAAACAACTGAAACAGTTTGGTGTTAGCATCAACTACCTGAATTCAATATCAAAGGAATTAGGATTGCATCGTGCCCAAACCACTGTGCCACTAGCCGCCAACTTCCCTCCCATGTGTTTAAGGCAGTAATCAAGAAGCTCTGGAGATGCTGTTTTACACATGACACCTTTAAGAGCATGCCTAGTAACCCAATTGGTCTTGCCAGATGCCGCAGCCAGTACCCTGATCATTGCTTGTTGTACACGTTCTACATCATCCCGTGTCCACGCACACAATATATTTGCAGCAGGTTTTAAGTTCTTGAGTGTTGCCTTGGATGCTAATGACTCATTGCTTGCATGGATCAGACTAGACAAAAAGGAGAATAGGTCCTTCATAGTAACAAGCTCCAAGTCTGACAATGATCGGTAAAATGAAATGAGAGCTTGTAGCCTAGTTTGTGGTCCTCGCCCCCGGAATAATAGGGGGGCTAAGGGCACACTTGATATGCTTTCCACTGCTTTCTTGTAAGCATCTAATGTTATTGCAAAGCTTCCACATCCAAATTCATAACCCCAACCACCATACCATGAATGACCCTCGGTGATTGCATTGAGCAATCGGTACTCAATCCCATATTTTCTTGACACATCCATGACAGATACCTTCCTATACAGCAAATGAAGTTAACACACAGTTAGACACTTCCAATCGTAACCAGTAGTGAAAAATCTAATCTAAAATTTGTTTGTCCTGCCACCACTAGAGAACTCAAGTGCTCCGTTAATTAACCATGTTATTTGTTAAACCCAAACTCTTTGCTGATTGTTTAGCTAATTATGTATGTTACTAACAGGTCAGTGGTGCACCAAATGAAATTGAGGCGTCAAGTGCTACGAAGGTTGGTGATTCTTACTTGAAAACTTCTGGAAAGCACAAGCATAATCAACTTTGTATGCTATTGGTAAGGTTTTCAGAAATGGACAATTTACAAGCTACTTCAGACAATACAACTCTCAGGTCTGATTCATTAAACCAATGAAAGTTGAGAAAAATACTTTAAATATCAAAAGCAATAGTTCAGTATCAAATTTATTGCGCCATTTAGCTGTAAAGCAAGACTTGCATGGATGGCAGTGCAGTGTTTGCAAGTTCAAGGTGCGCACCCTTGGCTATATTCATTGTTGGATTCCTGAACCACCATCTCTTTTCAAAAATAGGCATGATATATGTTTTTTTTTTTCATTTTTCATTTTTTTTTAGTTTGTAAAGCTATATACAGGCTCGCATTAACTACTTAGCTACTCTTTTCTCCAGCCAATATTAAGGTTCAATAAAGTTCATGATTGGGTGGAGACTGATGCGACAAAAAGTGCTCATACGGTAGCAGCAAAGCAAAATACACAAATCAGTGAATTATATAGATCAACAAGAGTACAAACCTTACTGCCAAAGTCTCGCACAGCCTATCCCAAAAGTTCATGATATCAGAACCAGTCAAAACACTGGAACCACCTTCCCTTCCATTAACCAAAAGCAGGTGGCCAAAGCCATTGGAGTGAACAACCCCGTGAAGTAGATGAGTGTTATCTTCGAACTGAGAATACACCCAATCTTCAATATCATCTGTGGTAATCACGGTGTCACACCCCTTGCACCTACACCCACCACAAAAACAGCTTCAATCTCAAGATCACAATAAAGAGATTAGGCAACCCAGCAGTGAGTTTTACCTGGATTCTGATGATATGTGCGACCACCGATTGCCGCATCTGTTGCATGATCTCTGATATCCATCAGCAGGACTGCTGTTGTTAGCTCTTATGATAAAATGGTACCGTTTCTTGCAGACGGGATGTCCACCCCAGCCTTAGGGAAAATAAAAGATAAATAAATAAGAATTTAGCATGCTTAAGGATACGTCTGCTTTATTTATTTAATCATTTTTTAGAATCCAAACTTTCAAATACTAGTTCACATTATTATTATCCACAATGTAAAATCTGAGTCAGCATGGGGTTTATTCTTTTATTTTATTATAAATTAAATGTGATGTCATTGCTGACTCGGGTGGGTGGTGAGCCGACTCACCAACGACTCGGCACTGGTTGCAATACACGGATCTAGAAGATCTGGTAACGTCCTCCTCGACAATATCGAGAGCCAGAACGACCGATGAGATATCCGGACCGTCGAGCACCAGATCTCCTATGCGAAACAAGATCTGCCACGTCAACAAGGAGGGAAACAGTGAAGGGGGGAAGGTGACCCGCGCGTGACGTGACAAAAAAGCCTTGATGTTGTCCCTGAAGGGAACAGCGGGGGAGACGGAGTCGTCGGCAGACGGAAAAGAGAGGATGTCGTAGAGATTTGCAGTAACCCTGTTATTTCTCCTGGCTCGCTTCATCGGCCTGTCGCTCACTACCGTTGTTCTGGGCTAGTAAGTACGGCTGCGTTTCGCTTCAAATCCGTTCGATGTGGCTGCGTTTTCTTCTGTTTTGTGTGTTCAAAGTGAAATGAATAGATGGTACAGAGAGAGGGAGGGGTTTAAGAGAGTGTGTGGGGGGAGGAGGAGGAGGAGTGAGGGTTTATGATTTTCGGCTTTGTTTGGTATTCGTGTGGGGGAAAAAATAAAGAGGTGGAGGCGAGATGAGAGAGATCTGTTTCGTGTTTTAACTCGTCGTGGTGGTGGTGGGTCCCACCGGAAAAGACGGGTCTTTTGGCTGTTCTGCTTTCCTTCTTTTTCTTTTCTCTTTTCGTATGGCGGTTCGAGGATTTTTTTTTATTTTTTTATTTTTTTATTTCAGATCTCCTCTCTTTATTATTTAATTTGCAAATATCACATTTTTCTTTTTATAAGAACAGTATATTCTCATAAATAAAAAAAATAAAAATAAATATTCGACAAGAATTATCAAAATATTTATTTCTTTTTAGCCAACTGATTATTATTATTATTATTATTATTATTAGATTACGGGTTTATTTAAGTAGATAGATTTTGTGTGGAATCCATCCATACCAAATGTTGGTCTTATTTTATTTACCTGAAGAAGTCCCTGAATTTGTTGCCTTTTCCTACTGTATATGTACACAAAAGCAAAGCCATTTTGGATTTACTTTCTTTGTTTTGGCTTCTTTTTATCCATGTGCGCATTTCATTTAAAGGCTACATTACCTTCATGACTCAAAGAAGTGGCCTTTTTATGGTCCTTTCCACTCCCTCTCTTTTTCTTCTTTTCGTTTTCTTTTCTTTTTTCTAATTCTGTCCTTAATTTTTTTTAATCTAATTTTATGAGATAAAGTTTTTAATTCAATTAGAGAGACAATTGAGAGTGAGAGAACTAAAATATAAAACACAGAAGATTCATGGTCAATCTCAAGATTTTTAGAATTTTTATTTTAGTTCAAAAGTTTACTTTGTTCATTTTTCAGTCTCTTAGACGGGAAGAGGAAAAATGATACAGGAGGAAGCTAGAAAGATAATAAACAATCACAAAAGATAGATTTTTTTTGAGTAAAAAGTATTGCAGATATTAACCCTAAATTTACAACTTTATTCTTTGAAAATAAGTTTAACAATGTTTGCCTCTCAAAAAGGTTTACAAATTCTTTAAATAAGCTAGAAACCCTACCTCTAATAAGAAGCAAAATTAGAATCTGAAAGCATAAAGAAAAATCACATAATATCCGAAACAAAATAATAAATTCAAAAAAAATCAAGAAAAAATAACAAAATTGGCTCAAACATGATTTTTTAAGTCTAATTTCAAGAGGTCCAGATGGCACATGATCGATGAAGTTAGCTCCTTATGGAATTAGGTCTTGAGAACCTACTATAAAAATTTAAGTCTAATCTAACAGTCAGATCTTCTATTATGGTCTTCTGACCACCAAAAAGAAAGATATTTGTATTAATGGATTTCTCTTCACGTGAGAAATTCATTGGAGGTGGGTTTTTTCTCTAAACATGGTGGGGAAGTTAGATCGATTTTTTGTTTTAATTTTATGGATTCAATTGAATTTTATTTTTTTTAGTGATTTTGTGGTGTTTTGGAGTTGTTTGGTTGTTTATATAGGTTTCTATAGTGTTTTTGGGTGAAAATTAATTAAAAAATAAATTTTAGAGCAAAAGCTCCTCCTTAATTTTTCAAGCATCACAATGGCATGCAAATTATGGGCTTGCCACCAAAAATGACTTGTCGCCTACTTAATAAAAAAAAAAGAGTGGATGATGTGTTGTCCACTCCTTTAGTAAAAAAAATAATAAAAAAAAGGTCTAGGCAGGCGATCCTGGCTTTGCATGATTATGAGTGAGGCTTATATCTCTTAATGGGGTGAGCGCTTAGTCATTCAAGCCCAAATATTTGGCTTCTTTTCTTTAGCTCATTTTTATGTTTTTGAAATTTTTTTCCTTTTTTTTCCAAAGATTTGAAATAAATATTTTTTTATATATTTAAAAAATATCTTTTTTAATATTAACATGATATTTTTAAAATAAAATTATCAAGTGATTTTTTTTTAGTCTTTTAAGCTTTGTCTTCGTTTTTCTTCTTAAGTTTGATTTTTTGACTTTTGTCTTAAATTTCTTATTACAGTAAGATTACATTGAAAATCCTTTCCTTTGGTCTCCATTAAAGGATGGTAGCTTGAGAAATCAATTTAACAGGAGAAAATAATTTATATCAGATCTTATAATCAGGATTAATGTTAATAAAATAGGCTGAAAAGAACAAGTTCTTCAAAGCAAAAGGGTTTCCTTGGATTTCTTCCACCGAATAAAATTAACAAAATTTAATAAGAAATACCTTACTTCATAATACATACCATCATTATCTTCTTCAAATTACTGGATATGACCTTATATGCCTAAAATAGTTAGTGGCTGAGAAGGTAGATATCAAATAACTAGTAATAGTAGGACTACTGCTACAGGTGGCAGTAGCAATGATGTTAGACTTAAAATGGCAAGAGCAACAATTATGGCCATGTTTTCTTTGCTGCCACATAAAACATACCCCTTTTATACTTGTTAATGAATAATGCAAGGGAAGCTCAACAGGTACTATTAGTGCCAAGATGCCTATTTCTTCCTTAATCCCTTCTTTTAGGGTAATAAAGTCAAATGAAAATGATTGTTGCTTCCGAGCTATAACTATTATAGTAAGGGAGAGTATAGCCATTTGTTATTAGCCAATGAGTAATTTAACTGAAATAAAAATAAAAATGATCTTCGCCATACTTGTTGATATGAAATTCTTGCAGGTTGTTTTTCTTTCATATTTGTCATTCATAAAGTTAGTTTCTTTCTTTCTTTCGTTCGTTTCTTTGTTCTATTAATTTTTCAAGACCTTTTGGGTTGGTTTTTTTTTTTAAGACCTCTTCTTAGTCTTAACTACTTATTCAATAGTACAATTTTACTACTCTTTCTTCACGTCATGTGGCAATCTTGCAATCTTCTTTTTAGCCCACGTGCAACTTCCACCTCTCCTTTTCTCATCATAAATCATGTGTTGTAATAATTTTTCCTCCTTGCCTACTAAGCTCATCTCATCTAGATCCTCTTATATAGCATCTTCCTTAAATAAATGTGACCAATGCACCAAACCCATTGTAGCAGTCAAGGTTGTCAAAAACACTTTTTTGACACGACACGGAACATACAATATAAACTCGACTCGTAAACTCGAATAGTAAAATCAGAAGTAAAATTTTTTAACTAAAAATTGTAAAATCGCAAGTATTTTAACTAAAATCGTAAAATTGTAAGTAAAATATTTTAAACAATACAAATATCCAAACATTTTAAAATATATAATTCAAATAAAAGTAAAATAAACAATACAAATATCCAAGCATCTTAAAATACATAATTCAAATAAAAATTCATACATGTCTATAGTATTTCAATAACTAAAAGTTAACACACCTAAAACAAACAGTCTGTAGGTGTGTCATGTAAACTAAACACATCCTCATTGCCTTTGTCTCCATCATTATTCCTAAAACAGTCATCAAAATCATTATCATCTAAAGGATTAATACTGCTACTACTAGTACCAAGACCAATACCAATATTGTCAACAATATTTAACACCAATCTCCTTGAATTATCTGGATTGACATCATTCTGAATCTCTAAATCATCTTCAGTTCCATGACACTCCATCCCAACATTATTAAGATTTTCTTCATCATCACTTTCATCTTCTTTACCGTTTTTCCTTCGTGTTGCACTATCAATGACATCAAGCAAATCAAAGTTGGATGAACCATCATGTTTCTTTCCCTCGGTTATCCAATCATCATCAGATGAGAGATGATCAAAAACTTCACCAAAATCATTAGCTTGCTTTTTGACTTGGTTATCATTTAATTTCAGATTGCACATTACAAATACCAAGTCATTTATTTTTTTCTGGTGCAAACGATTTCTTCGTTTTATATGAACCTATATAAGCAATTCAAATTAATACCATGTAAGATTCTTATAAAATATAAAAACATTGAAATTAAAAAGGAAAAAACTTACCATCTCAAATGCACTCCAATTTCGCTCGCATCCAGATGAACTACAAGTTAAGCTTAGAACTCGAATTGCAAATTTTTGTAGCTCTGGACATTCATCCCCATAAGAATCCCACCATTTAGCTGGAGTCTTTTTATCCCTTGTTGTCTTGGCAACCTCAATACCGAACAACCCACTTGCATCCTTGAATGAATCAAGTTGCAAGTCAATTTTACACCTTTCCCTTGCATCGGGCACCATCCTTTTTAAGCATTGATATAATCCAATTTTAATGTTGGCATTAACTTTAAAATTAGAATTATAATGATAATGAGAATTCAAATAATATATTGTTGCATGTAAAGGTCTGTGAAGTTGAAGTTCCCATCTTGCATCAATGATATTCCATATAGGCATATAACTACAAAATAAAAATAAGAATATTATCATCAACATTACATGACCTAGCTGGTAAACA
>Ga0325402_1001428_pt1 | contig 19506 bp, 8 predicted proteins | sample PopdelMetagenome_22_FD_207212 | JGI IMG/M metagenome (GOLD analysis project Ga0325402, IMG submission 207212) | Populus deltoides microbial communities from Bellville, Georgia, United States - Xylem-PdKOR-R3 | ecosystem: Host-associated > Plants > Phyllosphere > Stem > Wood/Secondary xylem...
TTGGTAGTTAACAAATCCGATCTGGCAATGGACATAAATCTTACGTTGCAGTTGGTAATTTCGAAGTGGTTCGATTTAAGAGAAACTATTTAGTTAGTACGTTTGTATTTGTAATATCCAATCTCATATAATATGATGGAATTCTTATTTTTATATTAAATTCTATGTTTTTATAAGAGAAAAGAATGCGATTTTCCATTTAAGTACTTAAATGATTATGTTTTAAATTAATTTGCTAATGCAATATTGTGATATCATGCAGCGGTGTTTTGAGAATATTTTTTATTTGGATATTTTTATATTATTTTAAAAAATAAAACTAATCCCGTTTAGAATTTTTGATTATTTTTTTAAAAATTATATTTTTTAAAGTTTGAACTTGTATTTTAAGAGCATTGAATATTTGGATTGAATTTTTTAGAAAAAATTAAAACAATCCAATGGAGTGTTTTTTTATTTTAAATACTGAGGAGGATAAAATTTTTAATTTGAAAGACAAGTCTGAAAAACAATGGAGGGGAAATATCTTATACTTGAAATTCGAGAAGATAATGATGTATACGAGTAGTTTGGTGTAAAAGACAGTTGACTTTGAAAAAAATGTAGAGAAATAATAAAAAAAGAACTAGCCACGAATCCAGGCAAACTTTTTAAATTTAATAAAAATATTTAAGTTATAAAAAATTATGTGATATTATTTTTAAACTTGCTTTAATAAGTAATTTTATAATTTATCTACATGACTCTTTGGTTAATTCAAATCTAAAATTCTATCACGTAAAAGATATTACGAACTAATTTAGTTGCCTTTACCAATTTAAATAATATCAACAACTAATAAAAAAAGTTTGAATATGATAATGAGAAAAAATAATTTTTTTATTTAATTTTTTTTAATTTAAAATTAAAATTAAATCATGTAAAAATTACTCTAATATAATTTAAGTTCACCTGACCTATTAAAAAACAACACCAAATACAGATGTATACAAAAAAAAAAAGTTTGAATAACTTTAAGTATTGTTTGGGAACGCGATGCAAACCTTGTTCTCAAAATATTTAATTTTTTTTGTGTATTTTGGATCGTTTTGATGCACTGATCTCAAAAATAATTTTTAAAAAATAATAAAATATCATTTTAATGTATTTCGGCACGAAAAACACTTCGAAAAGCAACCGTAACCACACTTTCAAACAGGTCTGTAAAAAATAATTAGTTGTTTGTAAATAATTAATATTTTGATTCATCAATTTCTCTTACCAAATATTAGGATATGAAAATCCAATTGCCAATCAAACAAAGATTATCTATTTATTTAGTTAGTTTTTTTTTTAAAGGAAGAACATTTAAAACCTAAGAAAGCAGCGGCGCACCCAGAAATCTTCCATTCAATTGGAGCACATAGAAAATTGGTTAAAATTGTTCCCAAAATAAGTGATTTTTTTCCTTTTTTTCTTTTCAAATTATAATATAATAGCTCCGAAGGTGGTCGTTCAACATTTTACTAATTTCTCGAATGTAAGTCAACATTTTTTTTCGAAAATAAAATGAGATAGTGGTATTTCATTAGTAGATTAATTTAAAGCCTTTTAGAGCCCATTATGCTGTAAAATAAGGTTAAAGATATCTATCTTTATTCCTTGAGTTTGAACAAAAAATTGCATAATTAATTTGAAAAAAAGATTAGTATTAAAAAAAATGAACATCCAATTTTGCTAATTTGATATATTAAAAAAAAAAACAAGAACCTGATTTTGCTAATTAGATAAATTCTATAATGACCCATTTGTATTATAAAAAATTATTTTAGTATTAAAACCCTTTTTTAACAATAATACTTGTATAGTTAATTTGATTTTTAATCAAATATAAACATGAATTTGTCTAACTTTGATATTATTAACTTTAAAAAAATAACATATTAATCTACGTACATTGCGGCTCCAAAAGAAAAACATTACTTTAATCGGAAAAGACAATATATGAATTCTGAAAAGAAAAAATTGTAATAAATAAAATTTATGAAGAAAAATAGAGAAAATATTGCACTAAATTGAGTACTAAATAAAATTGTGAAAGGAAGAGCGTACATTAAAACAAGAACACTCCGAGCTGAGAAACATTATCAAGCTCGTTACGCATAACCTTTGTTCTTGCAAGTCTTCGGAGATTTTAAGAAATTAATCATGCTATTTTCCTCTTTGTAATTTAATAATTGCATGAATGTTGTCTGTAGCATATATGACCGAGTCAAATGACTAGAGCCACGGTTCTAAGTGTTTTGATAAATAAAGCCAGAAAAAAAAAAAAAACTACATTCAACGAATATTACATCCATATTATATTTAAAAAATATGAGTTTTTTAATATATATATATATATATATATATATATATATATATATATATATATATGTTGTTCCCCGTCGTTGTCTCCTCCTCTTTACCTTGTCAACCTTCCATATTAGAAGACATGCACACGGCAAGAAGACATGGAAAATAAATATAAAAACGACTAAACTATAAAATAGTCAAAGTAATTGTCTAATAAAAAACTAATAGAACTTATTTGGTGTGTGAGAAAATTAATGTGTTTGGTGTTCTTAATTTGTATAGAAAAAAAATGAAAAAAATTCCATTTCTTTAGAATCCCAGAAATTGAAATCTACCAGTACTAATAATATCTTATTACTAGTACCTAAGAATAAATCACCCAATTCATTAACAATTTAAATTAAATATATAAACATTTTTTTTATTTTACTATTAAAAATACCGTAAATTAATCCATATATTCAATCCGGTTAAAAGCAAGGATTCTTTATAAGGAACAATTAGGTACCGATCCAGAGGAAATTAATAATTGTGATAGGTCGATTGTCACCGAACAAATCACATGCGTCCACAGTACTCAGGACAAAGATATATATGTCTTGTTGTTCGTATTCTTTGCAAGTGCACAATCATATATATATGAATTCTCATCCAATGTATATTCCTAAGTTCTTCCCCTTCAGATTTTTATTTCAATATATTGAAATGATTGGATCGGAGGATTACATAATTAATTTACTTATGGTTTTTATCATATGGTTTTCATCATGACGTGTCCTATATTTTTTTTAAAAAGCAAAGCACAACTCCTCACATGTCTAATAATTTCTCCTCTAAAAAAGCCTTGATTGGATGCATTTCCAGCATCTCTTTGTAAATTCAAAGGCATAATAGAAAACATCTTTGAATAGATCATTTTTACTCGTGGTTGACTCAACTGAGTCCACTCAATTAAATATTCAGATTATATATATAAATTTAGGATTGGTTTAGGTTTATTTTAAATAAAAAACAATGATAAAACCAATATATTGACCTTATAATTTTCCTGCCGTATTAACCTGTTCTAGGTGATGCAGACATACTCTTAAACCGCGTGCCTGCATTTGCTTTTCAATTATATATATCTACTTGAAGAATATTCATCAATTTCAATAGACCGAACCCACAAGTAATTAATTAACTTATTAGACTAAATGGCACCTCACATGGTCTGTCCAACCCTTTGTTATTTGATATTTATGCATAAAAATATCACAATTTAATTATTTCTACATATATATATGTCAGAGGCACAAGGAATGGAGCAGTTATTGACCACAACTTCGTCTTATTCAACTTCCATACATATGAATATTCACATGAAATGGATAGTCCATGCTGGAATTCCTGTAAATGAACAAACTGTTTAACATGTTGCTACATATATATACAAGTGAGCATCCACTTATACTTTTTATAAATTAATTCTATTTAATTCAAAAATAAAATTTAAATTTAACAAATAATAACAAATAAAAAACAATGATAAAACCAATGTGAAGGTAAAAAACAAGGCGCATGTTGAGGCATCGATGTGTAAGGCCTATATTGTTGAGAAGATATTAATATTTATCTCGTACTATTTTGAGCATCATTTGAGAATAAGAATCAATCGCGTTCCAAGGCATGACGATAGTGGTGAAGTGCCTTCGAGTGAGAACTTTCAATATTCTCCAATTCTGGACGACCCGCACCAAAAAATGATGTCAGAGGAAGATATTTTTCTGAAATAGAATTCAGACAAGGACATAATTATGTGTTATTTAACTGCGATGAACTTAGACCTTTTATTTAGTGAGTATGCTACTTAAACTTTGTTATTAATTGACTATTTCTCTTTTGTAATATCACAAATTATACCTCATAGCCAACATCATCAATATTTATTGTCTAATAACTTACAACTGACCAAATTTTAAATTTTTTGATTACAAGATGAACAATATGCAACATAGTATTGACGCATTAGGTTTATAAAATAGGAAGGAATGCTATTCATTGTTGTACTTGACGCATTAGGTTTATAAAATGGGAAGGAATGCTAGCGTTACATTGTCTTTACTAAGTCTGGGTTCTGAAAGAAAAGTGAAGTGCTACAACGGGTATTTTGTTAATGGATACGTGTTTTTATCCAAATGGAGTCTTTTTATCATAGCAAGGTAATTGAACTGCAATATCATAACGAGTATAATAAAGTCTTTGTATCCAAATGCTATTGGTATGACACCACTAACAGAGAAATTAGAGTAGATCTCCATCATGATTTGGTTGAAATTAACTCAAAAGCTAGACTCTATAACGTCAATGATGTCTTTGTTTTCGCCAAGCAATGCCAACAAGTTTATTACACACACACCCCTATAATGTCTTTCAAGTAAGTGTTGGTTGAATCATATCTAGTTGCTCCATTGATTAACTTGGAAGAAAATTCAAATTTTTGCATCTTCGATAATATTTTTATTGATGTTGATGCTAAGGAGTTGAATGTTGTATTGAGCTTTAGAGGACAAGCACAAGTCGATGAAGATGATAATAACAATATTATCACCATAGAAGATTGCGATGGAGCTGACGACGAGTAAATTAAAGAAGAAAAGGACAATTCTGGCTAACTTTCAAAACACGAAAGTGTAATGCAATAAACTATAATGTAATAGTTATTGACAGAATTCTCAACAAAGAAGTATTTATTTTATAATTGCTATGTGAACTGATGTTATTTGTGCGTGCAACTTTCAATTTAAGTATTTGTAGGATGGATAGATAAGGAATACAAATATAATCTATCATTCACTATGCAAAACACCGATGGAAACACTAACGATTTGTGTTTGTCAGTGTATTCCAGAGGCGGAGGGAACTGTTCCCCTCCCCCTGACACTGTTCACAGTCAACAATACTGAGGGAAATACAGTCCAAACCATCGATGAAAACACAGACGAATCACGTCCGTCAGTGTATTCCAAAGGTGAAGGGAACTGTTCTCCTTTTCATGTCGGTGCTAGTAATTAAAGTGCATTAAGTGACTGTCAGGTTCTCGAGGGAATTACCAACAGACTGCAAATTCCAATACCTTGTTAATTAATGCATCTCTAACTATGTATTGTTTTTTTTTACTAACAGAATCATGGACAGACTACCAAAAATCTGGAGGGTTTTTTTGTTTGAAAATTTTAGTCCAAATCAAAAGGCTAAGACAATATTCTTTCTAAGAACACAAAAAAACATTGCATATAAACAAAAAAAAAAAAAAAAAACCCAGCCATACCCATAAAAGCATAGCCACTGCCAAGCCTAGAAATATGCATTTTTGGCTTTTAAAACATGCTCTTTTTATCCCAACAAGTCACAATAACATATACAAACATGTTTAAATAAAACAAAACTAAGAAAAAAAACATCAGAATTAAGCATGAGCTACTAAATTAAAAAACTAACAACCTAAAACAACTTACATGTTCATGCAACATGGATTCAAATTTGGTTTTCTAAACCCATTTTATGCATGAATAGGCCTAACATACCTAGGATAAACACATTTTCTTCAACATGCATAGCTTAAGCTAAAAAAAAAACTAAAACAACATTAGATGTATAGAAAACTTAAATAACAACTTTAATATATCAAAAACACAAAAAGACTTGAAAAGAACATCATTAAATAAAACAATATAGAAACAAAGAGATGAATGTAAACTGAAAAAAGAAAACAAAAGCAAGCCATAAAGGACCTGTTTTTTGGTCTGTAATGTATACCTAGAACAACTACTATCTCTTGGCTTTTCTTTGGAAACTTTTACCTCTCATAAAGTTACAAGGCTTAAGAAAACTTTTGTTTAGACTTTTGGACCTCTACCCTTATATTTCTTAAATGTTTCTTATCTTATCTTTTCTTTTTCTCTTTTCTTTCCCTTTTTTTTCAGCCCCTTTCTTGATCTATAAGGGGTATTTATAGGATTTTGTTAGGGTTTTAGGAGGTCTTAAATTTATTTTTGACCTCTTGATCTTGAGAGGAGTATTGTTGATAAGAATCCATTGAGGAAACTTTATGTGTGAACACATGAAAACCAAACTGTTTTTTGCATGTTGGTTTCATTGTCGGGGCTAACTGACTTGTCCACTTTCGAGGTCTCGTCAGAACAATTTTGACTTCATCATCACTTGATACCAACTAAAATTGGTAGAGGGGGTTCACACCTTTCATTTGGATCCAACCTTGCTCAATTTGAAGGTCTATAACTCCATATTTATGCGTCTGAGATTGTCAACTCGATCGGCCAAAATTATCAAAATAAAAGTGCAAACTGACGAATAACGTGTCATTCACCTTCTCTTCAGTAACTTTAAATGATGTGTCATTTAAGGTTCTTAATTTGGGATTTTATAAAAATTCAATTAAGTTCCTATTCTTCCAATTGCTTTTAATTGTACCTATAATTGCCTCCAGACTTTTAATTTCATACAATTTCATCATTGCCAAACTCAATTGTCAGCCCTCAAGTTGACCATTATTTTCATTTTAATCATTGGTTTTGAATTTGTACATTTCGACCCGCAATTCACCTAAGGGTTTTATCAGATTTCAGAGTGTGAGTCGTCTTTAGGTCAGACTTTTACCAGAAGTGACCTTCTGTTTCAGTTTTCAAAAAGGTTTCAAGTATTCACTTGAAAAACTGTATAGAATCAAGGTTTTACCTCATGTTAGAATTTAAAATTTTCTTTCATGAATAAAAGCAGGTTGCTACTCATTTATCACTTCGCTAAACGGTAAGATCATTGTTTATTAGCCCAAATTATGTGTGCTTGATTAGAAAGGAATTCTAAAGACATGTAATAAAGGCTATGGCTATGGGTTATGAAAGAGATGGATTTTTTTAGGCTTAAGAAGTATTTGAAAATTTAAAAACCTAGGATCACTTTTCTTCTACCTATTTTCTTTTATGAAGTTGTCTCTTAGACTTCATTTGTATATACATTCTTTCTTAATGAAGAGTCTCGCTTTGGGATCTTTGCTTTAGTCTTGGAGTATCATAAGACCATCATTTATTTTTCTTTTCCTTTCTTTCACTTCTTTTTTTTTCTTCTTTCATTCTCTTTTTTTTATGATGCCCCTTAGTGTTGGGTTTTGACCTTCATAGGTTCATGTGTGTATTTTGGCAGTTTACTCATATTTTCTTCTTACCTCTAGTATGGGGTGTGACCTTAGTAAGAGTTTTAACAAAGAAAAACTTATTCAGGCTTAAATGGAAACCACAAGAGATATATTATTAGAAAGTGAAGGGATAACAAAGATGATTTTTCCTCATTTAAACTCATATCTTTAGTATCAATAAACTATCCTTTTTTTTGAAAGAACTTATGGGTGATTACAAAGTTACTACCAACTATTTATTCATGCAAAAAATAGATAGGTTTTATATCGTAATTAACTTTGGTTTGTTTGGTTTGGTCACCTCTTAATCGAGAGTCGTTTAAACCTCATCTTGAACATATTATAATTTATTTCTAGTAATCATGTATAAAACCAGTTCTTTTCAAGTTTTTTTAGGAAAAGGATTTAAAATGATGTGATATCATGCAATTTTTAAATAAAGGTTCTTTACACAAAGAATTTATAACCAAAATTCACTTTATTGATATGAGATGAAAACTGGATACATCATATATAGTATTTTTTTTTACATAATCAAAATTTACAAGTATAAGCTAGATCTTATCCACGTACTCTAAACAACCTTAGAGCTTTTCATGAGAAAACCTTCTTCACTACACAAGGAACCTTGTAGTTTGTCACCCATTGTAGTTCGGTAGTTCGGTTTTAGGCTCCTCAAGTTGTTTGTTGTTAGCATATGCTAGATTATCATTAGTGGCTATGAGGTTTACTGGATTACCAACAATGGCTTCATTTGGAGTTGCCATACACCAGTCCTCGTCTAGAGCCACTGGATTACCAATAGTGGCTGGAGCTAAAATTATAATTTTGATTTCATAAATGGTTTTCATGATGTGTCCTATATTTTTTTTTAAAAAAGCAAAACACAGCTCCTCACAGATCTAATAGAAAATCAATCTTTCAATAAATTATTTTTACTCGTGGTTAAGTAAGTCGACTGAATTAAAGATTCAGATTATATAAATTTAGAATTGATTTAATTTAATTAATCAAAAATATTTATATTATGGAAGCGTTTGGGAAGGCGGTTCAACCCGCGTTCAACCCGTGTTCCTAAAAAATTTGAATTTGTTTTTTTTTGTTAAAATTTAATATGGTTTGTACGTTTTGTATCGTTTTGATGTGCTGATGTCAAAAATAATTTTTAAAAAATAAAAAAATATCATTGATATATATTTTAACACAAAAAATTATTTAAAAAACACTCACAACTACATTACCAAACATGTTATATATCTTGAATTGACTGATAGTCCAGACCGCGTTTTATAGCTACGCTATTACTCTCAAAAGAAGGAAAAATAAATACCGACCCTACGTTGATGTAAGCAATGGTGTACAAATACTTATCGTATTGACCTCTTCTAGGTGATGTAGACATCCTTTTAAAACGCCTGCCTGCATTTGCTTTTCAATTATATCTACTTGAATATTCATCAATTTCAAAAGACCGAACCCACGAGCAATTAATTAACTTGGACTAAATGGCACCTCACATGGTCTGTCCAACCCTTTGTTATTTGATATTTATGCATAAAAATATCACAATTTATTTCTACATGTTAGAGGCCTATATAAAATATCAATTATATTTCAGATTTTTATTTAATATATTGAAATGATTGGAGGATTACATAATTAATTTACTTACAAATTACGATTTTTATCAAATCACTCTTTCTTTTCACTCACTATAACATTTAACAGTTTTACCGACAGAATTTTTTCGTCAGCATAAGACACATATTCCGTCGGTAATTAATTTACCAACGAAATTACCGACAGAAATTCTCTGTCGGTAAATCTTTCATCGGTAATTTTTTTATCCGTCGGTAAATTCGTTAGTAATAAAAAAATATTATTACCGACGAATTTACTGATGGAATAGATACGTTAAAAAAATTACCCGCTTCATTCCATCGGTATATCCCTCGAAAAATATCATCGGTAATTCCGTCGGTAATTATTTAAAAACATTTTAAAAAAATCCATTTTATAAAATTATAAAATAATTAAATTAACATAAATGAACACTCTATAATATATACTCAAAATGCTTGGAAAAAAGAAGAAGAAAATCAACTCAAACAAATTTGCAACAAATAAATAAAACAAAAAAATAAATTCAACTAAAAAAATTCATATGAAAAATGAAGTTGTGATTGCTAAAAATTTAAAAATCCTATAAATAAATCAACTAAAAATTGATCTCATATGAAAAAACAAATCTCACAACAACATTTATACAATTATTAAGAACAAAAACAATTAAAAATAAAATAAAAAACAAATATAGTTAAAACAATCATGAAAAAAGAAGAAAAAAAAATCTTACCTTAATGTAGTTGCAAGTGAAGCTAAGGAGATAATTTTTTTTTGTTAAGCATATTAATTAAAAAAAAACTAAGGGGATAAAAGAAGAAAAAAGAAAAAGACATACCCGAGCATGGAGGAGAAGAGAAGGAGATGAGGAGAGAAGAGAAGAGAAAGAAATAGATATTGATGTTTTTTACATATATGGAAGAAGAAGAAGAAGAAGGAATAAGTTTGTCTCTTATGAAATAAGGGGATTCAAGCTTTTTTGTTGGGGCGCGTTAGCGATAGTTTTACCGATGGATAATTAAATATTTATATTTTATAATTATTCCATCGGTAATTTCATCTGTAATATTTAATTTAAATTTTCAATTTCATAAAAAGTTTTTGAAAACCGCCAACAATCACCAACGATTTTTAATCCGTCGGTGATTCCGTCATTAATATTTAAATAAAAATTTTAAATTGATTGAATTTTTTCAGAAAACCTTCAAATAACACTAACAACTTTTCAATCCATCAGTAATTTTGTCCATAAAGAACAACAATTAACAGTGTAATTAGAAAGTGAATAGTTCTGGAGCTATCTAAAAAATACTGACGGAATTTTCCATTGGTGATTCCCTTTGTAATTGACATGATGAACAGTGTTCATAGTTTACCAACGATGTTACCGACGGACTTTACCGGCCAACTTTATTCTGTTGGTAATTCCATTGGTCAAATTGACACATCATCATTTTTTTTTACTTTGTTTTAATTTTTTTCCCACTGTAATTCCCTTGGTATAAACCAAGGGAATATGTTCGTCTGAAATTTACCGATACAAATATATCCGAAAGCACAAGGAATGGCGCAGTTATTGACCACAACTTTGTCTTATTCAACGTCCATACATATGAATATTCACATGAAATGGATAATCCATGCTAGAATTCCTGTAAATGAACAAACTATTTAAAATGAAAAATCCACAATAAAAATGTTGTGTGACTGGAAAGGTTGATGAAAGATGAGTTGTGTTGAGATGAGATGGGATGTGAGGGGGGAGGGGGTTAGTTTGTTTGTTGCAGATTAGGGGGAGGGGGGGTTAGTTGCAGAGGGGAAGGAGAAATAGGGGAGGAGAGGCTTGACAATTAGGTCATATATTAACTACTACCGATGGAATTATCGACAAAATGTTTCTATCTGTCAGCAATTATATCAGTATAAGTGACACGTCACTATATGGTTTTCGCTGTTTGAATCTATCTGTAATTCCGCCAGTAAAAGCATCCACACGTCATCGTACTTTTTGGTTATTTTAAATTTTTTTTTAGTTCGACTGAGATTCTCTCGGTATTTACAGACAAAATATTTTTGTTAGTAAATACCGATGGATTGGGCAATGGAATCAATTTGGTCGGTAAATATCACCCCAAAATACCAATGGATTTTTTTCATCAGTGATTTTGTTTGTATTCATAGATTTTATGGTAGTGTCTTTTAGCTTATTTTCTTAAGCCTATGGTCAAAAGTTATTTTAGTTATTTTGCAGCTGGTTTTTTTGTTGTTTTTGGGTGGTGCAAGAGCATTCTAGTCTTTTAACAAATAAAAATAAATTAAAAAAAATAGACAAGTGCTGAGAACGCATCATCCACTCTGCTATTTATGGATGACATGTGCGACTGATTCCAGCGGCCAAAAAGGCCATTCCAGGGTTGCTTCAACTTTGTCTCGGCATCTCTTCTATAAATATATAACACGTGCAATGATAAGAATTTTGGTTTGTCAGTGATGGTCATTTTTTTTCTTCTTTCTTTCCTCTCTCTTCCTCGGTCTTTCAACCCTACCACTCAATTTTTCAAGTTAGCCCCTAAACTTATATTTCTTTTTTTATTTAGTCTCTGTTCTTTTAGTTATGATTTTATTTTTGAAATAATTCTTTGAATTAGATTTTTGTTTCAATTTTATCTTTTTTTTTTGCTTACCTTCATTCTTTTAATTATTATTTTGTGTAATATAAGATAATTTTTGGAACTGTATTTTTTTTTTTGCGATTTTCCCTTCATAATTTTTTTTCCTAATTGATTTCATTCTCATTCTTTTGATTGTTAAGTTTTTTTTTGCTTTGCAAAATTGGTATGTTTTTACCCAATTGAATTCTTCAACATTTAATTGATTTGTATTTAAGCTTATTGATTAAGCCTATGTCTAAGATTTCATGGGTTACAAGATTTGGAAATTAACCTGGCTTCATGAGGTTTGCCTATGATTGTTTTGGGGTTTTTTTTAATCTTTTTTTAAGGTGATATTTTTCGATTTCATCCTTCAATATTTATTTAATTAAGACCGAGCTCTTTTTTTTCATGCTTTTTATCACTTTGGTTTTATCATTGTTTTTTATTTAATTAGATTACTTCATGTCTTTTTATTTGTTATTCTTTGTTAAATGTAAATTTTATTTTTGAATTATATAGAAATATTTTTATTTTTTTTTTGTTAATTGTGGGTGTCCGGGTCAACTTATACGCACCTCGACTAATCCCCTGAAACCCTGAAGTTAATGACCATATAAATCTCTAGTGGCCCTGAGGTTTGTGGCACTCGAACTAGTGACCTCTGGAAGCAAACTCAAGGTCCCCCCTTACATCCCATCCCATCTCAACACAACTTATCATTCCTCAACCTTTCCAGTCACACAACACTTTTATTGTGAATTTTTCATTTTAAGTAAATCTACCATTTTTTTTTTAAGTTTGAACACAATTTTGAAATGTCAATTTTTTTATTGCATATTTTTGTAGTATATATATTTTGTTTGGGTGTTTACTTGTTTTATTATTTTTTCTCAAATAAACTTGTTGTATGGATACATGATTTTGTACATGTTATAGTTTGTTTTAGATTTTATAAAATTATATATTTGTGTAAATTGTTAAAACTTATGTTGAATTACCAACTTAAGTGTGTAGTGATAATATAAATAATGACTTGTTTAACGGGTCTGTTTTATATTTTGTTAATTTTATTGTCAAGTTGTAATTTTCATAAATTAATGTGTACAAATTTATATGTACGTAGATAATTGATAATGAATTAAGAGAAGTATGGAAATAGGTTGATTATTTACTTAATATTTTAATTAATACAATTTTGTTGTCATCATCATCATCATTATATATATATATATATATATATATATATATATAGAGGTTCAATATAAGTCATATATATATAGGTTCAATAGAAGTCATGAATGATCGTTCATGGATGTATCGAGATTTACCATAAGGATTGCGGATGATGGTTTATTGTAACATGATTCAAGGTTTCATTAATTATGAAACATCTATTTCGAGAAATATTAGTGGAGGCTGTATTAAGTGTCCATGTATTAGGTATAAAAATAAAAAGTTTCTTCATTTAGATGTTGTAACAATGCATCTTCTACACAAAGAGTTCATGGAGTAATACCTGTGTTGGTATATGCACACAGAGAATCATTTATTCCTCATGAGCCATAGTAGAACGGATGGTTGGGCCAACTTCTAGTGTTAGCAACGTGCATGGAGTTGAAACTGACAACTGTAATCCTTATAGGACTATGGTTATGGATGCGATGAGAATGAATCAGGGTCATGCTGATCAATGTTCAATCGTAGATGAAGAATCTAATACAGACATGGCCAGATGTTTTGATCTTTTGAAAGATTCTGACAAACCATTATGGGATGGCTGTACAAATCACAGTAAATTATTTGTCGTTGCAGATGTGTTTACCATCAAGTTGAATTATAGGTTAAGTGAGGCTTGTTATGACAGAATTGTCGAATGGGCGAAAAACATTTTACCTGAAAGGAATAGGCTAAAAGAGAACTTATATGATGTTAAGTTCATGATGAAACCCCTCGGTCTAGGATACCAAAAAATTAACACGTGTCTAAACTTTTGCATGTTGTACTTTTTTGAAAATGATGAACTAACCGAGTACAGGACATGTGGGCATTCCCATTATAAACCCAGAATTGGCAGGGGAAAGACTCTTATAGCACATAAAAAACTTAGATACTTTCTAATCACACCCAAATTGTAGAGGTTGTTCATATCACTAAAGACTGCTAAGCACATGACATGACACTAATCACATGATACAGTGGATGGAGTTATGGTGCACCTTTCGATAGTGAAGTTTGGAAACACTTTAACAGCACGCATCCTCACTTTTCAGTTGAATCAAGGAACATGTATCTTGGGCTATATACAGACGGATTCAATCCATTTGGATCATTTGCTGTTCCTTATTCTTATTGGCCGATTATACTAACGGTTTACAACTTGCCACCGGAGATGTTTATGAAGCTGGAGTTCATGTTTTTATCTATGGTCATACTCGGTCTTAATAGTCCGGGTCGGAATATAGATGTTTATCTTTGACCATTGATTGATGAGTTGACGCAGTTGTGGTTATCTAGGGCATTAACTTATGATGTATCGACGAAACAAAATTTTCTTATAAGAGCAACTTTGATGTGGATTATTAATGATTTTTTAGCTTATGGAATGGTTTCTGGTTAGAGCACATATGGAAAACTAGCAAGTCCATACTGTATGGAAAACAACAAGGTATTCATGCTAAAACATGGTTTTTTGATTGCCAACGACATTTCTTACTAACAAATCAAAAGTATAGAAATAATAGAAATGATTTTTTTGTTGGTAGAGTTGAAAAAGATGTCGCATCCCTGGGTCTTTCCGGTGAAGAATTGTATGACGTGGTGTCAGAGTACGGTGACATTGTGTTTGGTTTCCAATTCGATAAAAAAAAGTTTCATGGTTTTGGTTTGACCCACAACTGGGTAAAATGAAGAATTTTATGAGAGCTTTCTTATTGGAAGACCAATCTCCTCCGCCATAACTTTGATGTCATACACATAGAAAAGAATGTGTTTGAGAAAATTTTCAACACGGTCATGGACATGAAGGGAAAGACAAAGGACAACATTAAGGCTAGAATGAATATAACATTGTTTTGTTACCATAAAAATATGGAGTAAGATTTATGCCAGGTCACAGGTTGTAAAGCCCAAACCAAACACCATCTTAGATAAGAATGCACAACTACTAGTGTACCAATGGCTGAAAAGTCTGCGTTTTCTTGATGGATGTGCCTCGAACATATCAAGATTGGTTAATTTAAAGGATTGCAAATTGTATGGAATGAAGACCCATGACTGCCACATGTTTATACAAACACTCATTATATTAGCTTATCGTGATTTATTTCCAAAGAGGATATAGGATGCCCTCATAGAGATTAGTCATTTCTTTAGAGATATATGCTTCAGCAAATTGCAGACACAACACACTGAGAGGCTTGAAATGAATATCATCAAGACAATATGCAAACTTGAGATGATATTCCTTCCATCGTTTTTTGACTCGATGGAGCATCTACTTATATATTTATCGTATGAGGTAAAAGTTAGAGACTTAGTCTAGTATAGATGAATGTGTCCATTCAAGAGGTTAGAGATTACATATGCAATGTAATCTTCAATATTATTTCCATTGTTTATGTTAATTGAAAACATTCATTTTATTCCATACAGGTCTTGTTCAACTCTAAGAAAAAGGTAAAAAGCAAGGTGCATGTTGAGGCATCGATATATGAGGCATATATTGTTGAGGAGATCTCAACATTTATCTCGTACTATTTCGAGCCTCATTTGAGAACATGAATCAATCGCATTCCAAAGCATGATGATGGTGGTGAAGTGCCTTCGAGTGGGAACTTGTCAATATTCTCCAATCCTGGACGACCCACACCAAAAAATGCTGGCAGGGAAAGATATTTGTCTGAAATAAAATTTAAACAAGCACATAATTATATGCTATTTAACTACGATGAATTGGGACCTTTTGTTCAATAAGTATACTTCTTAAACTTTGTTATTAATTGACTATTCCTCTCTTGTAATATCACAAACTCATACATTGTTACATACCTCGTATGCAAGATCATCGATATTTACTATCTAATAACTCATAGTTGACCGAATCTTAAATCTTTTGATTACAAGATAAAAAATTTGTGATGTGGCTTAGAACACATGTAAGTACTATCACAAACTCATTATCTATTAAGATACTTAATTTCATTACAGAATTCTCAATCACTATTCATTGTTGTACTTGATGTACCAAGTTTATAAAATAAGAAGGAATGTTATCGTTACATTGTCTTTACTAAGTATGGGTCCTGAAAGAAAAGTGAAGTGCTGTAACGAGTATTTTATTAATGAGTACGAGTTTCATACTGAACAATATGGGCAGGGTAGAAAGATATAACAATGGGGTTTGTATTAAAGGATTGACTTTTAGTGAGTTTGAAGTTGACTATTATGAAAAATTAGAAAAAGTAATTGAATTGCAATATCAAAATGAGCATAATAGAGTCCTTTTATTCAAATGCTATTGGTATGACACCACTGATAAAGGAATCAAAGTAGATCCCTATCATGATTTGGTCGAAACTAACTCAAAATCTAGACTCTGCAATGTCAATGATGTCTTTGTTTTCGCCAAGCAATGCTAGCAAGTTTATTACACATACACCCATTCCTTTAAAAAGGATCGTTGAAGAGTTAATTAGTTATCCATATTGAAAACCAAACCGAAGAGTCGTGTCGAGGTTGTTTAGGATGAGAATGATGAGTCAAATGTCAGAGATGATGTCTTTCAAATACGTGAGTTGGTTGAACCATATCGAGTTGCTCCATCGATTGACTTGGAAGAAAATTTAAATTTTCACGTCTTAGATAATATTTTTGTTAATGTTGACGTTGACGTTGACGTTGACGTTGTGGAGTTAAATATTGTTCTGAGCTCCAGCGGACAAGCACAAGTCGATGAAGATGATGATAACAATGTTATCACCGTAAAAGATTGTGATGGAGCTGATGACGAGTCAATTGAAGAAGAAGAAGAAAATTCTGACTCACTATCAAAAGACGAAAATGTAATGCAATAAACTATAATGTAATAGTTATTAATGAAATTCTCAACAAAGAAGTATTTATTTTATAATTGTTATATGAACTGGTATTATTGTGTTGTACGTGCAACTTTTAATTTAAGTATTTGCTTGATGGATAGATAGGGAATACGGGTACAATTTGTCATTCATTGTGCAAAACACCGATGGAAACACCGACAGTTTGTGTTCGTTGGTGTATTCCAGAGGCGGAGGGAACTGTTCCCCTCCCTCTGACACTATTTAGTGTCCATTACACCAATGGAAACACTGACGGTTTGTGTCCCTTAGTGTATTTCAGAGGTGAAGGGAACTACTCCCTCCCTTTAGCACTGTTCACAGTCAAACAACACCGAGGGAAATACAGCCCAAACAACCAATGGAAGCAACAACAGATTGTGTCCATCTGTGTATTCTAGATGCAAAGGGAATTGTTCCCTTTCTCATGGCGGTGATGGCAATTAAAGTGTGTTAAGTGATTGTCAGGTTCCTGAGAGAATTACTGACGGACTACGAATTCCAATGCCTTGTTAATAATTGCATCTCTGACCGTGTACTATTTTTTTAATCGACGGAATCATGGATGGACTACAAAAAATTTGGAGGATTTTTTGAAAAATTTAGTGCGAAATGAAATTTTCAAGGCGAATTTATCGAGAGAATCAATCTAATTAAAAATAATATTATTTAATGTTCCATCTAGGATTCCGTCGGAATACATGTAATATAAAACCCAGCAAGGACCTGGAAGTTCATTTCCACAATCCTCTCTTCACTCTTTCTGCTAAACCATTTGTTCCTCACTCAAATCCTTTTTTCTATTGTAGTTTTAAGTAGTAGGACTTCATGTTTTTACTATCAACATAATTAAAAGGTATGTGTGGTGAATTTTTTAACTTATTTTCTTTGGTTTTTTCTTTCATTTTATTAAACGTGAATAAACTTTAAAATTAAGCATGTCATTAAGGTAAACATTTTTCAATCCTAAAGCTCATATTTTTTTTTGTCTACATTGCATTAATATTTTATTGTGTTTGTTGAATTTTAAAATGTATTAGACTCATAGGATGTGCATTCTTAAAATTGTCTAAAAATAGATGGTTAAATAAACTAAATCACATTAATAAAGAGAAAAGTTACAATTTTATGCTATATTTATTAAGACACCGGCTTAAAAATAGATGGTTAAAATAAACTAAATCACATTGGGAAGGATAGTATTCGAACTTTTGAACACTTTGAATAATAAAACACTCAACCAAAATTCTATGTGCTGAGAGAGGCAATAAAAGTGGTTCGAAATTATAGTATTAAAAATAGACGTAAAGGAAATAAAGACAAACTTCAAATTATTGCTCCCATCTGCATTATCATTCTTAAATTATTTTACTAAAATAATATCATTTTAAATTTTTTAAATAAAAAATTAACTTGAACAATTTAATAACCTGATCAAATCTTGAAACTCAAATCTAAATCCGTACTAGATGCGAAAGCTACGAAACAAGTGGTTCGAAATTATAGTACTCAAGATTCTTGGAAGGCTCAATTGAGGATCACAACACACTTGAGCATATATTTAATAATATTTTCAAATAAATGGTTTTCAAGACCAACAATGCCATATGTCTATGAAATTTCGACCGATTTTCTCAACTCTTATTGATTTGTGCGAGAAATTAAGGACCCACTTGATGAAAATAAATCTTTATAACCCCGAGAATATTCCTATTTGAGGACCAAATTGGAACTCTTCAAAAACATTGATGGTTTCATGTGACCAAATTGAGAAGATTCCTATTACGGCAACAAATCAGCAATATTAATATTTCTGGTGCTCATTCTCCTTGTTGGCTCTCTCTTGGCTCCTGCTAGTGTGTGGGTCCTGCTCAATTATTCTGGAGTGGATGGGGAATTAATATTGCTTTTTTAATTTGAGGACGAAATCTTGTTGGAAGTTTGAGTGAGAAAACTTGAGTACCATGTTACGAAATCTTTTTTAATTTAGTTCTTGCTAATCTAGAGTTTTAAGGTCTTGGATTTAGGTTTTTCTGGACCCCATTTTGGCTGTGTTAATTTGGGCTTTGGTTCAAGAACAAAACCTTAGGGACCTTCTAAGGTGGACCCGGAAATTATCATAGATTTGGAGTCTAATATTGGGCCGGTCTCACTTTTAATAGCTGGGCCGAAAGAAAACTAAAATGAAGAAATTGGATCGATTGCTGTCATAGGTAGAAAACTAATACTGTAGAAATCGACAGTCACCCAATTTTTATTTTTATTTTCATTTTCTGTCTTTAAACATTTTTTTTTATTTGTTTTAACTAGAAGGTTTTGATTTTTTTTAATTTTATCTTGGGTTTTTAAGGATTGAGTTTCATGATTTATTTTGATTTCTTTTTATGGGGTTATCTCGTTCTTATAACTTGATAGTGGATTTTTTAGTTTATTCTCAATTGACTTGAATTTTTTTTTTGACTATTTTTTTATTTTTTTAAATTTTATTCTTTAATGTTAGATTAATTGAAAAATGATCTTCATAATTGTTTTTTTAATTTTTTTATGGAGCTATCCCGGTCTCATAATCAAGATTACGAGTTTGGAAGGAGAACTTGAATTAACTCGG
>Ga0325402_1001429_pt1 | contig 19505 bp, 10 predicted proteins | sample PopdelMetagenome_22_FD_207212 | JGI IMG/M metagenome (GOLD analysis project Ga0325402, IMG submission 207212) | Populus deltoides microbial communities from Bellville, Georgia, United States - Xylem-PdKOR-R3 | ecosystem: Host-associated > Plants > Phyllosphere > Stem > Wood/Secondary xylem...
CACAACTTGTGCTGTGGCATTTAGCTGGATAGTTGAAAATTTCTCATGTTATGGCCCCCCTTGAGATCTATTATTAGATTTTCCCGTATGTTGTTACCATATCATATTTGATTGTCCGTTGGACAAATCATTTATTTATTTTTGACCTCCATGATATATCATTTTCCCCAATTCTCAAATTCCCAGTAAAAACTTCCATATATATATATATATAGTTTCATTATCGAAAGCCTCAATTTAATCTTCAAAATTAACAAACTTCAAGATATTAATTACATGAATGGTTTCATATATAATACACGAGGGAGGTAAAATATATAAATTTATTAAAGTTTTAGATTGGTGATATTTGGGAGTTTGTTCTACTTGATCAGTACTCCTAATGGATGGATGGTTCAACTTTTGAGCTGTGTTGAAGTTTAAATTCAGGCAAGCCTGCTCAAGATTGATCATCAAGGATTTGCATTGTTGGTTAATGGGGTATGTACTTCCTGAGAGAATAACTCAGTAGTAATTCGCGAACCAGATTTGTCCTGTCACTTCTCACTTTCTCCCAAGAAATAAATGCTTCTGCCTAATTATTCTACAGATTCTGTATATAATTATCAAGAAGAAGAAGAAGAAGAAGAAGCGGAATGAAGTAGAGAAATCAAATCCACTATATGTGTACAATGATGTTGAGTTGACATTGAAAACATGCCGAAACAGGCTTGCATAATTATGTTCCTGACTAGACTTGGATGGTTAGAATTCCTCTAGTACCGTAATATTTATGATATGTTCAGGAATTTATTTTTATTTTAATTTTCTGAATGCCAATGGTCAAGTCTCGCACTACAATAGGAAAATGGAACAAGTTAGGTAGCTAGAGTCGGGTGGTATACTTAGCTAGGGTTTGGAATAATTAAGTTAGATGGGCATGCACTGCAGATAGAAATGAGTTGGATCAATAATATGCGTCTGCACCTAAAGAAATGAATGATATATATATATGCTTGATATTGTTAAAGGAAGGAAGCTGGAAGTCAGAATCCAATAAATTAAAAAGAAATGACATGACCACTTCCCACTTCAAAAAATTTACGTACAAGACAGTCCGGTGCATGCCCGCATTATGAGTCACTAAAAGTCTAAAATATATATCCCACTAAGCTAAGCGGGAGGGCTTGAATTAAAACCCGAACTAAGCTGGACATCACTCGGAAAAGAAAAGGGAAAGGCTTGAGCTAGCTTCAATTATAGCAAGTTTTACAGATATGTTTGATTGAACCTCACTTCCGTAGAACTGCAGCAGCAGCAGCAGCAGCATGGTATCTCTTTTGAAGAACATATAGCATCTTTTTATCTCCAAAGGGAAATGGAGATAAAAGAGGAAACAAATCTGTATCGTCAATATGCACGAGCCAGGCAATATTTAGATTCAGGACATCTGATTCCATACTTTGGTACGTATATATAGTACAAGAATATCATCCGGACGACGACGTGTATATAGCATTTTAATCGTGGTGGATCTATGTTGTCTATGGTGTCCAAATTGATCACAATAGAGAAATCTATGATGATTTTCTCGATTAGCATTCTCTGTGGACGAATTTGGTGTTTGAATCGTGGTGGATCTATCTAGCTAGGATTGAAGACTTTTGGGAGCGTGATAAATTCTTTCGGTTATTTTTTGAATGGGATTAATTATGAATAATTGTTTCTTTTTCAGGATTAGACTAATTTTTTTTCTTTAAAAAAACAAGAAAGAAAGAAAGAAAGAAGAAAGAACCGCATGTACCACGTCTCAGGGGAAAAGGAGGAAGCTTTTTAGACTTGTCCTTTCTAGGGATCAAATTGAGAGTTTTAATGAAATTAAAGAGAACCAAGGAGTTTTCATTCCTGAGACCAAGATCAAAACAGAGCCAGCCCCCAGCTTCGGCCCAGTCCTGTCTTTTTGGGCCTGGTTACAGCTTAGGGGCATGATCACCATTTACAGAGGGTTTTTCTCCCTTCCGCTATCCCTCCCTCCCTCCAAACGAAAAAGATATCAACCAGCTACGCTAGTCTAATAGGAGTTTTATTGATGAATATGAATTGCTAGTGACAGTGACCACGACAAGGTTTGAATGATTTCCATAATTTACAAAATCGGTCGAGGAGAATAAGTGATTTGCATTTAAAGAAATAAAATCCACTTTAGTGTATTATTATTATCTGCATAAATATTTCAAAATGATAGCCCTTCAAAAGGAGAGAACAGGAAAAGGAAACGTACAAAAAAGCCATGGTTTAATTCAACTGGATGCACGCTCGGTTTTGCTCAACCTGTGTTCCTCATCCCAGCAGCAATACCATTTATAGTAATAAGCAGAGCATCTCTGAGTTTGTGGTTGTCATCATCACTTCTCAACCTCTTTAGAATCTCAACCTGTAACAAATTCATAGGATTAAGATAGGGTAGCCTGCTCTCGATAAGCCGCCTCAAGCTCAGGTTGTTTTCCGACAACTTCTCATGCCCACTAACCACCAATACACACTTCTCAGTTGTTAAGAGCTCCCTTCTTAATTCAGCACCAAGTTCTCTCCTCTTCTTATCAGATACGAGCACTTCATCATAGTGCTTCGCTATATGAATGTCTGCCTTCCCCAGAATCATCTCTATCAGGTCTATGGTAGATTGGAAGAAAGGCCATTCTTTGTACATTGCTTTCAACTCTTGAGTGTGTCCCTTCTCACAAACACCCTTCAAACCTGCCCCAACTCCTAGCCAGGCTGGAAGAACAAATCTTGTTTGGGTCCACGCAAATACCCATGGAATGGCACGAAGATGTCCGATTCCTGTTGAGCTCTTTCTTCTTGTGGGCCGGCTTCCTATGTTAAGGAAACCAAGCTCAGCTTGTGGAGTAGCCTCGTGAAAGTAGGCAAGAAATTCCGGGTTTTCATATACTGTGCTCCGGTAACTTTGGCAGCTGATTGTTGAAATCTCATCCATGAGATTACGCCATTTTTCTTCTCGAGGTAGCTCTGGGGGTTTTAATGTTGCAAGCAGAACTGCAGTTGTGTATATCTCTAACTGTCTAACAGCTGTGTGTGGCAGCCCGAACTTGGCTTGCACCATTTCTCCTTGCTCAGTTGACCTAAGAGTACCCTGGCAATTGAAAGGACATCACAGGTTTAACATAAGAAGGCGAAGGCTAAATCCTTAAACAATTGACCTGTTGCTTAGAAATTAATGAGTCTACAAGTTCAGATATAAGTCAGAAATAGCAATCAGCAGAATAAAAAATACAAGATACTAGCTAAATACAAATTGCAGTCACGGTAACGGAATCGACAAATGTGGATTGTAGATTTTAGTGGTTAAAATAATGGTTGTGGCTATCGTTTTTGTGAATCATTTAGCAACTCATGAAAAAATTCCAATTTTACATGTTAATTTGATAATTTTATTGAATAAACATGTAATAACATTTTTAGTGATAAATATAATAACATTTCAATTTTGCAGTGGTTTTTCTTGTTCTTCTTTATTTTTCTCTCCTTTTTACCTTTTCTATGGAGGGAACAACTTCCTATATTAATATTTGCCTCCCAAAAACGATTCTTCCTCCTATTTTTTCTTCATTTTCAGTTACATATGGCAGATGCTTCATTTCAACCGCAAATCTGAGTATTAAAGGTTGTGAAAATAACTGTGTTTTTCACAAATAACAGGTATAACAGCCATTAATACTATATAACGACGTTGCAGCCATTATAAATGTGAAACACTGTTATCTACACTAACGGTGAAAAACAAAAACGTCTAGTGCCAATTTTGTTAAGCAACGGCCGTTTTTTAAAACTATGCTTAGCATGTTCTAGTCTTAAAGATGGAGCATAGCAATAACAGCATTAACAAATTTCAACAGAAAAATGAAAATAAAAGGAGAGAATAGAATGTAAACAAACTAACTGATCATTGGCTTCCCTGATGCACATATAGGCAACTCACCATCACTGAACCTGGTGGTTGGGATTGAATGGCAAGATATGTCGGTCCACCACCACGACCGATACTCCCTCCTCGCCCATGGAATAGAGTTACTTTAACTTTATGATCTTTGCAAGCTGCCGCAACATCCTCTTGGGCTTTGTAAAGTTCCCATGCAGCAGTGAACCGCCCAGCATCTTTACCAGAATCAGAATATCCAACCATCACCTATTCACGAGATGTTTAAGATCAATGAAAGTTTATCAAAATAATCTAATTAAATCAATTTCGAAATGGCTTTTAAAATGAATACCTCCTGATGCCCGTTATGGTTCTTTACAATGTGCTCTGAGTACCAATCAATTGATAATAATTTCCTGATAACCGAACCAGCCCCTCTAAGATCTTTCACAGTTTCAAACAATGGAACCACCCGCAGCCTATTCCAAGATATGTATAGGTCTTGTGAGATTATTTATTGTAAATGCAGTGTAAACTTAACACTAAGCTAAACTTTTTATCTCGTTACCCATAGTACTATGCCAAAAAGTGTCGCAGAACTCTCCATTTTCTACTACCTATAAACTTAGTGAATTGTGAAATGAGCATTAAGAGATCTACCCTCAAACACAGAACCTAACCAAATTGTCAAACCTCAGGTTCAGGAAACTATTAGTAGGCTCACAGCATCATCGAAAGAAAGATCAGCAGTCTTGAAATGCAGAAAGGAAGTTGTTTAGGAAATACTGGTGTATGTTACAAAATATTTCAAATACTCTAAAAAGATCATACCTCAAAAATTTTCAGTTGTGACGACAATGGGTAAATACTAATGTCACTAAATCACAATTGCATTTGACATACAGTGATACAGTAACAGGACATCACTTTATTTTTAAAAATTGGAAACTCTAAGTAAATATGTGGCCCAATTTCAAATGTCATGGTCAATAAAAGAATCCCTTCTTTTTAACAAGCATGCTTGCATTTACACATTACCATTTCAAATAAATTAAACGAAATTTTCTGATCTTGTGTTCATGCTCTAACCATACATTCCTATGAGCATATGACAATAAACCAGGGAAAGCATTTCACAGATTAGTATTTAACATAAAAGAGGTGTTAACTCACGTTCCTCCAGGACATGGCCTCCCTAGCTCGCCACTAACAGCAAGACGGGCATCTTTTTGTAAAAGCTCCACAGCAAGGACATCGCTCGCCTGCCAAAAAAGAAGTTCAAGACAATGTTAATGTTTATTATACAAGAACTACAATCACATATTCTGCTATTAATGCAAGCAATCTTATCTCAGACTAACATAAAAATAAATGACTAGGTAGCAGCAGCTAGTCGTACATTGGATGCCATAGAGATCACATATGCTCCAAGTGAATCACTCCCTAGCTCAGCAGCAACACGGAATGTATCCAAGACTTCTTTAACATCAGGAGCTACCTGCCAAAAACCAAATTAAGAGAAGGCATCCACACACAAAAAGCAAAAGACAGACAAAGAAAACATGAATAAAATGCACACATTGCAATGCTGTCCAGGAAGAAAATATCATTTTCTCAAGTCAACTAAAGGTAATGAATTCTATGGTGATTTCAATTACTTGAGAGATGCTTTAAACAATCCAACCACATTGACAAACTCCAACGCAATCAGGAATTACAAAAATGTCACTGCAAAATTATCAAGGATCTGAGAGTTTTACTTTATATTTCTACAAATAAATGGCAAAGAAAGCCAAAATATAAGAATGCATTATTTTCTCCAAGAAATGAGTTACAATGGCATTTTTCCAATACAGCTTTTAAGATCATACAAAGTTCACCAAAGGGATTTAATAATATCACCACAATAATCAAATTAGAAATTAATGTTTGTTCACAAGAGCAAACTTAAGATTTTCCTCCACGGCTTTTTAGGTTTCACCCTATCCCATGCATTTGTGTCCAATGAATGCACATGCATGTTTGGGGTAGATCTATTTTTACAGTAACATGTGTTGTCACTTGTATCTTTCATTAAACTATACCTGCAGATTTTATGAACAAAGGCTATGCTAGTCTTAAGCAGGGAACAAATTTGTAAGTCTTTTCACAAATTTGTTTCTAATAGATTAGCAATTGCTTCGGGATTTATATTATTTTTAACTTTTTACATGCTTGTGCATTAAAAGATTGCAGTTTGATTATGTTCAATTTACACATGAAAGTGATCAGAAAAGATGATTTCCCCCTCGTGAAAGAAGACATGAAACACAAATGCAAGCGTCATCACATTTAGTTAATTGTAAACAAATCGAAAGTCAGAAAGTGGTTACTCATAAAGACTTTAACAAGAAAGTAATACAAACAGTAGTCAATGAATGTCATGTGATTCCAACCTTTCATCCTGCTCGACCATGATATTGATCCCAGAAAAATATTGCACAATTAGCAAAATTATCACTTAGGAAACCCCCACCCAACCCCGAAAAAATAAACACATCCCCATGCAGCTTTTATACCTCAAAACTGAGGCATAGAGTGATTCAAGTATGCATAATTCCAAATATTAAAAACAACAAAAAAAACATTGTTTATTCTATTATTGTCATCATTTCTCTTTCCAATAGAGAAGTTTAAAAAGATAAGCTTTCCTCGTCACATTATTATACGACAAGTTCCAAAAAGACCATTATTAGGTTATGGTCCATCAAAATAGGATTCTAGAGAACAATAGACACCCTTCTGCATTTTGCATTGAGTGGTTGCTCTTTGGCCTCAAGCTGACAACCTATTCGTTAAGCCCAACAGACCTACCATTTAATATTTGCAGTAGATTATGCCTACTAAAATTATTGCTAAGGTTTTGATGCTCAGGATCAATGGTCGCTGAAATGCTGTCTAAACACATTACCTGAATGGTGGGAGGAACTAGTGGCCTCTTGCTTTTGAGCTCTCTTGTTAGGAATTCCAGTTTCTTTTCTTCATCCCACTCACTATATGTTCCCATATCCAAATATTTGGTGATTGCATCTAGTGCTTCAGAATGTCTACCAGATTCCTGTTGCATTCCAAAAGTCAAGTTAAATCATATAATACAAGCACCTTGTTACCTTACAACCTATAACCCGAACCAAAGCCCACCTGACGCAAGTCAAGCTTCATTAATACCATTCCAAAAGTCGCAACTCTTCTTATCAGGTCAACCAGCCGGCCATCTGCAAGCACCCCAGCTCCACAAGATTGCTACAAAATAAGATTGAGAAAAATAATACAAGGTAAAGCAAGAACTACTTTTAATCTTTTCTGTGATTACTCAAGAGAAGAGAGGAGCTAGGGCCTAGGTTGGTATAAGAATGCAGAAGATAATACCAGAGACTCGTAGCATAGAAGCAGTGGTTCCAACAATTGGTCTGTTGTCTCATAGTAATCCCAAGGCTCATGTTCACAGGGAAGATCCTCAAGAAGAAGTTCCAGACGTCTTCTAGCCTTCATAAGCTGAAATCACCAGGCATAGTAAACTGATATTTACCATCTTATAGAAAATACAAAAGACTGAATTATTTAAAAAAAAACAGAAACCTTACCCTGTGTTAACAATGGTAAGAGACCTTAGCAGATTAAAGAGAATCACAGCCAAAGTCATTGGAACATAAAAAATAAACCCATGAATAAATTGAGTAACAATTATATGACACTTACTTTATCCATAAGCTCCTTCTTCAATGAAAGTATTTTGATTAGGAGGTATTTCATACTGACCCCACAATTCAGCTAATGCTAGTAGTCGCATCATACATCAATAACACAATTATGGATGCCAAATTGTCATGTCCTTTACTTGGATGATTTCGAATTTTCCAGTAATTATTTTTCAAAAGTCTGCCTGCCCTGGTCTACCTAATCATCTATCCCTACATCCTCAAAGTTGTCTCATACTTTAATAATATGAGAAACTCCATTTGAGAATGATGTTCCATCAAGCATTTTTAACATGAATTATGGAGTATAGTTTATGCTATTAATTTCATAAGGTTGATGCAGGACAATCTTACAGGAAATATTTGCACTGCCAAAGAATATCTTCATTAATCTATTTCTTATAATCAACACAATTGCACCAACATTCCTTCCTCCATACTAACTTATGTTGTTTATTCTTAACAAAATTTGACTTCAAGCTATTGACTGCATAGAGGACATGGGGCATTGCCTAAAACTTCAAATAGGGCTCCACTGCCCTTTTTTCTTTAGCTGTAATATATGACTGCTGTTCGCAACAACAGAACACATTCATTCAACAAGACACTGGATTTGGATTTTTGTTTTACATTCTCCTCATGTTTTGTGTTTTGCTGTTCTACATGTACTGCACTTCAAGCATTTGACAAATTTGAAGCAGCAAAAAGTAGCAATACCTTATCTTTCACATGGCCAAGAACAATTCTATAAGGAGCAATTCCAGGACGTTCAGGTGGACTTGGCTCTAGAAGCTTCTGGAAGCTGGATCTTCCTATCTTAGATTCTGCAAAACATTTTCTCTGAGCAAGGAGTTGACTGGAGGTGAAAGATCCACGTGGACTTGGAGCTGATTGATGGCCGTTAGAATTAGCAATGCTTCCATTAGCAATTGATTTGCTAGAACCATGACCAGACTTGTGGAATGAAGATTCTGAATTTGAAGAACCCTGAACATCCTGTAAAGAAACAAAAAGAAAAAGAAACGTTATTTTGGTTAAAAATACTATTGAAAATGATAAAGAGAAACATCTATACAAAATTGCTACAGGAGAACTGAGTTTACCTGACGACTCAATGGCATGTAATCAGTCCCTGGAAGTTCTAGTTTGGGATGTGAACCACCATCATCACCGCATTCTACATGAAGAGATAAATTGAAGAAGTTATGAACTTTTGTTATTGATAGTTGAACATTACAACTGGTAGATTCTTTTATGCCCCTGCTCTTTGAATGGAATTGAAATGTATACAGACTTGACTAAGTTGGTTATCACTCTAAGAAAAAAGTGACAATAGCAATCGAATCTCTAGTGAATAAAAGGGACTTGGGATAGGATGTCACGGTTATGGATATTGCAGGAACAGCATAATTATAAATGATTAGTGAGACCTGTTTTTCTTTTTTACCAGTGCAGGCAGGAAGATCAGCTCTAGCTGGAAGTTGTGTGGGAAGTGGTGGAGCATGCTGATGAAGCTTTGTTTGATTTCTGCTTGTGGGTTGATTCCAACTCTCATGCCGATCCTCTGGTGAAGTTTCTGCATACAATATTCACCAACTGTCAGACATTATAAGCAGAACAAAACACCTGCAAATCATCGCCATAAATATCATGTGACATGAACCATGCATGGTTAACATGGAAATCTTGTTTTTATCAATTTTTTCTCTCTCTCTCTCTCTCTCACACACACACACACAACACACACACACACACACACACACACATATGAACAGTATTTATTACTAATCACAAGCCTGGATACAAATCTCCCAACCCAACCTGACAAGGGCACTACTCTATACCAAGTTTCCGTTAAAACTGCCTAGAAACTTTAGCACCAAGTTTGACTGGGGACCTCAAAAAATCAACAGTCATTTTCCAGGTGTATCTATCCTCTCCAAGACAGGAATTGAGCGAAGAGACAATGAAAAAACACATTTTGTCATTGCAAAAGCTAAAAATTCAATGGAACCATAAAAGCAAGTTCTATGTGAATAGGAGACGATCACAGAAAAGCAGAAAAAATTCCATGAGCCATCATACCAAATAACCATATCGTGAGAAAAGGACGATGTGGAAGAAAAATTTTCAAATTTGACAACACAGCACTGGCACCAAATCCAATCCAATATTAAAACAAAAGAAAATCATAGGAAGAATGAAAGGAAAAGTAACGAAGCAACTTGACAGTTTGTCTTTCTGCACAAGGAACATCATCAACATAAACTAACTCAGATGATGAAAACTCTCTCACTAATAACTTAACCAAGCAACTTAAAGTAACACCAGCTTCTGTTACTCACTGAAATTCAAAAGATGATTCAGTTGACCATTTTCTCTCACTTCACATATCAAACCTTAAAAAAAATTGTTCAAGATAAAATAATCTGAAAAGCTTACTAAATTACCATTACTTCAACTCAACAGTCCACCTAACAATTACCAGTCAAGTTATCAGGGCAGGCCCTTTTAGTTATCTTAAGCAGCTGCTTCTCTGATTGTCCACAAAGGAATTCTTTTACATAATTTAAAGTGAATTGCTCCAGACCTTAAAAACAATTTAGATATTCCAATGAACCAAACCTCGCTCTAGAATTTCATGAGCCTCTCTTGACAACTTATCACTGCAGCGAGTCATGGACAGTTCAAATCTGAGACTATCAACTTCTCTAATGTAAAGGTCAATAGCCATCCACCTTGATAAGAGAGAGACATCTCGTGTTACCTGGAACAATAAAAACAACATCTCTTAGCAACTTTACATACCTAAGAAAAATAGGGCAGCATGACAGGAAAATTAGGAATTCTCCTATTGCCACTCCAGCATGTGTGCAGAACCAGACTTTCTCCCATTAAGAAGATGAAGTGCTACTAAAAATTGGTAGAGTGCTAATTAGCCACATCCAAAATCAGTCCTTGTAAATTACTTAGCTTTTCCCATGCAAAGATAAAATAGTTGCCTGCATAAATACACAATCTGAATTCTGAGAAAAATCAACAAAGTATTCAAACAAGAAAATCCTCTGAGGCCCAGAAAAAAAATGCAACCCTTCAATTTTAATAGTATTTGTTTGTCAATGCAAAGGTCATTTCAAAGTGTGGATTTAGTCATGTGATAGTTTAAATCAAGAAACTGTTTTGTGAGAACTCTGAAGGGAAGATGCTAATGAACAACGAGGACAATGATAAGATGCAAAAATAACCACCACACAATTTTAATGGCACAAAAATTAATGGCTTTTTAAGCAACGCCATGATACTGTTAATTTTTTCAGATCTTTCCAAACAACAATGGATCTTAGGCATTCATCAGGACAGCTAATTGTAACTGAAAAGAAGCAGCAGCAACTTCCGTTTTCATTTCTGTTCTAAGGAAAATATATGCCTTTCCTAAAAAGGCGTTGCCAAGCTACAATATGATTTTAGGGCTCATTCTTTGCATGTGCCTGTCAGCTAAATTAATGAACAAATTCTATCATACAGATCCCATGAGTGAAATATTTTCTCCAATTATATTAGTTTATTCTAAATTAAAGACCAGAGAACCATATTAGACAAATTTAAAAGGCTCACCTTCGCTGTTACATTTGGATTTCCATCTCTATCACCCCCCATCCAAGACCCAAATTTTATTGGCGTGCAAGTTAATGGAAGTGGCTTTCCTGTATGCTAAGGGCAAAAGAAACACAACAGTCAAAACAACATACAAAAACTTAACAGCAAGAAAGCCAACCAATTTCTCACATTCATTTGAAGAAACCACCATCAAGTGACAACAAACCTTCTTTAGTGCATTACTGACACGTCGTAAAAAATGAGGTACTGCTTTCCATAGAGACTGCTCCACAATGTGCAAGCCTGAGATATCAAAATAATAATCCCATCAGGTATCAGAAACAGAAACTTCCAAAGAACCCAAAGCAAGTGATTTCAATCAGGGAACAAGGGGGGAAAGAAGGAAGAGGAGAGTTGAGATTTATAAAGTAAATTGACTTGCCAGCCCTGGCTTCATCTACTGGTGTAGGTTTGTGGCGCCTAAGCTCATCTGTCTGCCATATTGAAGTAATTTCTCTTACCTACAAAAGCAAGAATAATATGAACCACAAAAAAGAAAAAGAAGAAGAAGAAGAAAGAGAAATAGTTTTACACTTGATCATTATTCCCACACTTTATGGTTGTGTGGCTCTTAAGCATAATTGTTGAGGTCTGGAACTTTACCAAATCTTCAATAAGGATTTCTCTATCTTCCTGTGTAAGATCAGGTCGATCGTTGTATTCTAAAAGATGCTGCAAAGAGAGCAAGTTCACATCCCAAGGTTAACAGTTGACACTGCCACAATATCTAAGATTATCATTTTTCAACATAATAATCAGTGTCAAATTCTTTAGCAACTTACAGCAATTCTAACATGCTTATATTGCAAAGTACGGCGATTAATTTGAGTGGGATGTGCAGTAAGAACAATTTCAACCTCCTGAACAAGATTTGGACAAGAAAACAACATAGGTAACTGTTAGCAAATACTAAACAACTCACGTTAAAAAATTGCAACTACATAATACCGATATGCTCCGTTTAGCTGCTCAGAAATTCAGGGAAATAAAAGAATTCATAATTATGGCAGTAGCTATTAGTCCTTATAGACCATGCAAGAAAAGCTCCACCAAATGAAGCCTATAAAATTCTTTTGGCTGAGTTGATGTGTCCCTGAATTTTTCAGAAGCCCCGGAAACAGAAAACTGTTTGGGAAAACTCAAAAGAAAAATACCAGCACAAACAAACCTGCATGCAAACAGAGGCATAAAGTTCATCACCCGATTTTCCACCGTGCAACAGCTGATTAAAGACTTCATCACAAGATTTTGATAGATTCGCCAAATTCCTTGTCTTACGTGCCCTGCGTTAAAGGAATACATTGCGCAGTGTCAATATGCTTGATTTCAAAAGTTTTCTGAAACTAAAATCATAAAAAGCAATTAATTACCTGTGATGGGTCTCAGCAATTCCCATCAAATTAAGATAATGGCTAAAAGCACGAGCAAGTGTCAATGCTTCCTCTAATGTCATTTTTGATATCTCTGACGCGAGCTGCTTCTCCAGCAACTCGGCAGTGTCTTCTATCCCCGCCAATCTCAAATTACAAGCACTCTTCACCCACGAAAAAGAAAAACTCTTCTCTTAATATTTTCCTCTCAATAATCTAAATATCAATTATGAAAATACAGACATAAAAAATAAAATTCATTGATTCATATCTTCTTTTCATCCCGGTCCACAACAGATATGAGGCCAAACTAAGAAAAAATGTATAAGATAAATTCATATAAAAAAAAAAACACTAACCAACTAGCAAATATGTAAAGGAACATAAATTATTTTTAGTTTTTTTTCCTTAGATTAACGTTCACGGTATAAAATAAAAAACGATTAGGACGTAATAAGAAATAAATAAATAATCACCGAAAGAATATTCATCAGGAAGAAAGCAATCACAAATAACAACAGCAACTAATTTCGCCTACTCTGTTTTCTCCGCAACCAAACAAAACCATGCAAAAACGAAACAGGCGGAAATAGCATCAATGATGACAACGTCCGCACACCAAAAAATAATAAAACGAACACCAAAAATATATAAAAAAGGAAAAAATTCAAAACGATTTTACGTACAGTAACTAAAGAAAGAAGGAGAAGGAGAAGACCTGAGCGAGAGTGAGGTTGCGTTCAAGTTTGTCGACGAATTCAGTACCAACTTCTCTCTGCAACACATCGTTTAATAAATTTTTAAGCAGTTTACAGTAATCATCAAATCCTTGGAAGGAGATTTCCTCAGCTATATCGTCTGTTATGTCCGTCATTTTGAGCAAAACCAAACAAAAAAAAAAGTGTAGACGGAAAGCATGAGAAAGGGAAATTTAAAGAGGGAAGAGCCTAGACAGTAGTGTGTGTAAACTGGAGGAGGAGAGGGAATAGTGGAGAGTTTTCAGAGAGAGAGTCCTGGTTTTCTTCTATTTTGTGTACCAAATCTTCCGTTTATGTGGCGGGGCCTATTCTTGCTCCGGTGGGACCTGAGTTTTTATGACACGTGGATTTCATTCAGCGAAATGTTGCCGGTCACTTATTCTTGTTTTTTTTTTTTTTTCGTTCTGCCTGCCTTGTGAAACTTCGGGTTTTACTTTTGAATTTGGGCAGCCTTGGAATAGATTAGTGCCCGGCCTATACACCCTTTCTTAATTGGCTTCGAAACTTTTTTTTTTTTTTTATCAATTGGGTCCTGAATGTGTCAGAAAATTCTCAATTAGGTACTCGCTTCTAAATATTTTAAGGTTTTTAATCTACATTAACTATTTTTCGCAATAAGATAACGTGATTTTTATAGATAATTTAAACCTTTTCTGATGAGAATTTACATTGATTTTAGACAGAAGGACTTGATTGAATATTTCTCATAGGATCGCAATCTAATTGAAAAAACGTAGACTCTGGACAGTTGAGAGATGGGTAAAATAGAATGGTGACTAATATGAGATTGCCACATTGCTAGTAAGACGCGGTCAAGTGACAGATAGTGACAGATAAATGGATTAACCCATTTGTTTTTCTTTTTTGAAGATATTCTTGAAAACATTTAAAATATATATATTTTTTAAATTAATTTTTTTAATTTTTTAAAATTATTTTAATATGTTAATGTTAAAAATAAATTTTTAAAAAAATATTATCTTAATATATTTTTAAATAAAAATTATTTTAAAAAACAATCATTATCACACTATTAAACACTTCTCGCGTTGTTATAGAACATGTCCAATGAAGCTGCTAGATGGAGAATCAAAAATAAAAGAGTAATATTTTATCTTTTCTTGCTTGTTTTTCATATTCCAAAGAAAAAGCTAAACAAAATATAAAAATATTTTTTTTTCCATAAATATTATTCATATATATCTCTCGAAAAAGTTAAAATTAACAAAGTGGGGCTAACAAAAGAATAAGCTAATTAAATATAATCATGTGAAAAAAAATAACATCAAAATCATTAAAAAAAAACTTTTATTTATTCTACTCTAATAAAATTAATTTTTTAAATGGTTTTTATCCATTAGAGTATATATGATAAAAAAAACCTATATTTATACTATTTTAAAATATTATTTTATTAATTTACCTCTTAATGCCCCTATGTCAATCCTTCCACGACCCAGATCTCATGTAGAGTTCGAATCCATGCCTGATCGAGTAAGAATTGATAAATAATTAATTAAATTAATTTTATGACAGATCGAGCATGTGTAAAAATTAAATAAGAAAACTCGTTGTTATTTTTATAGGATGCCGTTTTTTATTTGGCATAATGCTGTACTCGGTGTTTTAGCAACATAGCATATTAATAGACACGAGACCGTGATATGTTGCAGCTATGCCCCAAATTTATTCAGCGTTAAAAACAGATGCTGAGGCATGGTAAGTGTTTCGAAAAATTTGATATTGTGTTATTAATTTGATTGAGTTTAATATACTACTCAGTTAATTTAAATAATATAAATAAATAAAAAAATAAATTAATAATAAATCAACTAATATAAAAATCAATAATATAAAAGATTTTTTTAAAAAAACAAGTTTATTTAGATTAACATATCAAATTAACGATATTAACAAAATCACCAAACTAAATTATAAAACAATCCAATATTTAAGTACGAAAATATCTTCGGTTGCAATGTTTTTTTTGCTTTTAAGGACACGTGTATTATTGTAATGCTCATTAAAAATATCATTAAAAGACTAAATTGACCCCAGTTCATCTATTAATTAAAAATATAAAAAATACGCAACTATCCCTAGTGTTAGTTTATTTATATTGATTTTTTACTTTTAAGAGTACAAGAATCTCTACACTATTAAAAAAAAAGTACAAAGGTCAAATTAACCCGTTTAACTTTTAAATAAATTTAATTTTTAAAAATAATATAATATTTATATTATGCTCATGAAATATTAAAAGACAGAATTATCGTAAACAGTTGTACAATTAACAAGGATTCACGTGAAAACAACCGAATTACCCCGATGAGCACGCTAACTTTTTTTTTTTTATGGAAGGTAAAAAAAAAAAAAAAGATTCTATTTCGGTGAATAGAAGTTTGTGTCAATTTGCACGGTGTTTTCTCCATCATTTTCAGTTTTTTTTTTTTTTTAATCTCGATTTTAATATAGAGCAAAGGGTTCCAAATGTCTTTTTGAAGGGGTCAAGTTAGTCTAGTTTTTCATTGGTCGACCCTCTGTCAATAGTTTTGACTGTAGACGGGAATGTTCACGTGTCTATCACGAGCAATTACTTTTTTTTAGCTAGTAACAAAAACACGTCGGTAGTTCGTTGCAACATTCCAGGCCACGCTAGAAAAATAACAACTAATTATCCGATCATTTCCTTTTTATTTTTTAATTAATATAAATATTCAGACTTGTATATATCTCAACTAGTTTTATAAATTTTTAAATTAATAATCATGTAAATTTTTAATTAAGTGATGCATTCATAGAGTAGCTAATTAGGCGCACCAGGGAGTTTAATTTTAGCACTGGGTCTTAATTTTTTATATTTTTTTCTTTTATGGTTGATTGATCTCGAATTGTCAGTATGGTTCATTTTCTCCATAGCGTCTGAAATCTGCAACTCTTCAGAACAACAGGGCCTTAAACTCCAGATTTGTGCTTCCTTAGGCCGCGAGCTATAAATGCAAATCAAAACTTTTGCATGTGGAGTTGGGCCCTTGAGGCCCAAATGTAGCTACAGAGGGCATGCTATTGCCATCAAAAGCCACCATGGCAATATTCCTTCTTTAAATGCCGACGTGGTATTCTAGACTCAAGCCTCCATTACATTCCCAGGGTGTTCGTTCCACCGAGTTTATTTCCCTGAAAGTTGGAATGAAAGCAATTGCCAAGCCCTTGAATGTTCTAGGTGTCTCATCTCTCAATACTCAATGGCCTGTAAACTCAACTCCAGAAAACTGTAACCGGCCCAAAAAAATCTCAATTTCTTATTAAATTTCTTAACATTGTTATTAAATTTGGTGTAATAGTTTAAACTTTAAAAATCTCAATTCATTTGATTAGATTAGTCTGGATTTTAAATAAAATCGTGTGAAAATTCCTCAACATAACCTTATTGATTGGGTAGGCTTAAATAAAAAAATAAAAATAAAAATAAAATGTTAAATTTACTGTAGTTAACTTGCTAATCAGATCACTCGGGTCAGGAATGAATATTAAATTTACTGTAGTTAACTTGCTAATCAGATCACTCGGGTCAGGAATGAATTAATGTTTATATTTTACTGTATAAAAAAATGAAATAAAAAAAATCATGGGCTGTTACAATAAAGCCTGAGATTACCCCCACCCAGCCGGGCCTGTATTTATTTTTCAGGGCGGATCTAATACAAAACATTGGCATTGCCAGTGTTCGAACTCGCAACCTTAAGACGCAAAACTCACACAAAAACCAACAGAATTACAAAAAAAATACGTTAGTTATATTAATTGTTGATAAAAACTGTCATAAACACCTGTAAAGTAAAAATAGAACTTTCATTCAACATTTTTTTCATGAGTTTAAATATGGTTTAGTATGTCTTTCTTGAAAAAATGCTGCTTAATACTGTGTGAAACCGAAGATCCCAGCAATGAAGTTTTTGTTCGTGTTGTTTATTTCATACCCCCTCTCTTTCAATTTACTAGTGAACTCTGGCTAACAAATCAAATGGCTTCTATTTTTCATGGACTGGGAGGACCAAGATACTTAACAACATCAAACAAGTTTCAGTTCCCATCTTGCAAAACTCTGTCAGCTGGTTCTCCACAATCCTTTTCTCAATTGGCTTCAATACTTCCTCCTCGATCAAGCTCTGGTGGCCGAAACTTTTTCAACAAACAAGTGAACCGGGGTGGGTTCAAGGTAGAAAGCAAGAGGGTTGCTCATTTGAGACCTAAAAATCGCACCATGGAAAAGGAGGTTGCAAGTGTGGAGGCCACCGTGCCCAGAGTTGGTGTGGTTGTGTTCGTTTTGAAGGGCAAATCTGCGCTCTTGGGCCGCCGGCGCGCCAACATTTGTGACTCTGCTTTTGCTCTCCCTGGTGGCCACCTCGAGTTCGGTAAGCCTTTCCATAAGTTATAGAATTTGGGAAGGCATTCATATCTTATATTCGTTCAAAAACTGGCAAACTAATTCACAAATACTAAGTGAAAATTCATCTAATTAGCTCATCTTTTAGGTCTTGATGAAATGCTAAGAGTACTTCACATTGCAATCCATCAATACATCTATTTACATTTAGAATATCAATGCATCTTGTTCTTGGAACATGTTCAGCAGTAAAATCATTTACACTATCAATTTGTATGGTTTAATTTTAAAGTGAGAGCTTTGAAGCGTGTGCTGCAAGAGAAGTGAAGGAGGAAACAAATATGTTTGGATATCAACAACATAGAGATCCTTAAAGTTACCGACAACCTTCTCCATAAAAAACCAAAGTCGTCGCATCATATTATAATTCTTTTGTGAGCAGTCCTGGCCAATTGCCTCAAAATATTGAGCCTAACAAGTGTGATGGTTGGGATTGGTACGAATAGGACAGCCTCCCTAGGCCATTGTTTTGGCCGTTAGAAAAAGTTGATGCAAGATGGCTTCAATTCATTACCGATTGGATAGTTTTTATTAGAGACACACTCACTTGCTATTGGCTTGAGTATTTGGATTTGAGTCCTCTTGCATTGGTCATATCGTAATTCAACTGTATCAAGAAAAATTGTTAAAAACATGTTTATTTTAAAAAAATATTAAATTGATGTTTTTTTAATGTTTTTCAATAACTTTAATATACTAATATAAAAAAATATAAAAAATATTTTGAAGCCTTTCAAAATAAAAAAAAAATTATGCATCATAATATAAATACATAAAAAAAAAAAACCAATAGCATTGTTGGAAATTGGTGAAAACTTTTTGAATCGAAGCTACTAAAAAAGCCATTTCTTCCTGCCAATTGGAGTTTCATCTATCATAAATCTACTAGTATAGCTGAACTCAGATTTCAGATCAAACTCAAAACGAGGGACTGCCATATATGTTTCTTGAGGTCGGTTAGTGCTGGATATGCAATCCTATGCACTGTGAAAGTACTTGACATGTTTCAGGGGTTGCAGATTAAGCTAAATATATGATTCTATTTTCCAATATTTGTTTTTGATGGTGAAGTTGGACTGTTTATTTGCATAAACTTTTGATAATTCAGTGCAGACTGTTAGATGGATTCAAGAAATTTCAATAATGTCAATACTTGGATTACTTTTTTCCTGGTTCCTCACATATTTGTATTCTCTTTATGAAGCCGTTTTCAGTTTAGGCCCCATTTGTTTGCTGGAAAATAATTTTTTTTTTAAAAGTGAATTTCGGAGAAAGTGAATTCCAGAAAAGTAAATTCCGGGAAAGTATTTTCCGATGTTTGGTAGTGTAATGGAAAATAAGTTGGAAAACACTTTCCAGTGTTTGGTCATGTCATGGAAAATGAGCTGGAAAATAACTTATTAATGTTTTATTTTTCTCAAGTTTATTAAAATAATGAGGAACAAATCTTACAAATTAAAAAGTTGAATAAGAATGAAATTGAAAAAAATATATAATTTCATAAATTATCTCAAATAAAATAAATAATAATCAAAATAATAGAGATCAAATCTAAAAAATTAAAAAAAATAAAAGGTGAATAAATTAAAATAATAATAATTAACATTTCATAAATTA
>Ga0325402_1001430_pt1 | contig 19502 bp, 15 predicted proteins | sample PopdelMetagenome_22_FD_207212 | JGI IMG/M metagenome (GOLD analysis project Ga0325402, IMG submission 207212) | Populus deltoides microbial communities from Bellville, Georgia, United States - Xylem-PdKOR-R3 | ecosystem: Host-associated > Plants > Phyllosphere > Stem > Wood/Secondary xylem...
AAAAAGGCTTAATAAATTGTATAGCATGGGTTTTGCAGGACCTCTGCGGGGTTCCCGTACGTAGGGTGGTTTGGTTTTTTAGGATAATTGATCTACCTCGTATCATGTCAGAGGGAACAGGGGGTACATGACCTGCATGGGATGGCCGGTGAAAACTTCTGACAGCAGGGAAAAACACGATTATTACAGAGATTCTTAAACTAAATATAAAAAATAAAATTATCATTTGATTTTCTAAATAAAATAGAAGAAAATAAAATTAACAAATAGATAATTTTGTTAAAAAAGAGAGAAAGGATAAAACTAGAGTTTCATTTCATCAGAGAAAACATTTGATTTTTATTTTATCTGAATACCTCGTCGGCATCAACTAACACATGATTATTTTGTTATGACACATGACTAAGAATAAACCAAAGTAGATTTCCGTTGCCACCAAAACTTCATATGAATTAATTAGTGTAATATTGTATTATATATTATGTTGCCGAATAATGGCTGATACAAGGGCATATTTTCTTGCTATTTAAATCAGCATTAGATGCCTACAAAGTTATTGACCTCTGAGGGAGATGTATCCTCCCCTCCCTCTACTATATAAACACAGCAACCGCACAAACCTGATTGTCATACCATCTTTCATTTCTCATTTGCTGATCAGATAAATTTTATGGCCTTCATCGCATTCCTGGCTCTCTCTCTTCTCCTTAATGGAGCTCTTGGTAATTAAATCCTTCTACTCATCTCTCTCTCTCTCTCTGTATAGATATATTCAATCTTGTATGCTAGCAGTCCTGAATTGTTTCTTTTATTGTTTGACATGGTATATATTATCTAGGCGAGCTTGTATGCGAGCAGTTGCCGGTTGATCTCTGCTCATATTCAATTGCAACTTCTGGGAAGCGATGTTTGCTGGAGAATTTCCCGACGAAAGATGGAGGTGTGAAGTACCAATGCAAGACTTCTGAGGTTGTTGTAGATAAACTCAACGAATGGATTGAGATCGATGAGTGTATAACTGCATGTGGCCTCAGTAGAAACACTGTTGGTATCTCATCAGACTCTCTCCTTCAGCCTCAGTTTTTGACTAAACTTTGCTCCAAGTCGTGCTCTCAAGCTTGCCCCAACATCGTCGATCTCTACTCCAATTTGGCCCTGGCAGAAGGTACTTCCATATACTAATCCTTTATCTATCTGCAGCCGCTACAACTTTTTATTTCCTTTCACTTCACGTGTCAGAAATCTCGTACACAAATAATATATATTGCATGCGTATATATATGCAGGAGTTTACTTGCCAAACCTGTGCGCCAGTCCCCGCCGTGCCATGTACCAGACTAGAAGCAATGGCGATGCAGCCCCTGCACCCGTCTCTGTTGGAGCCCTTTCACCCGAATCTGCCATATCTGGTGCTGCTGATGTCGCTTGCGCTCCAACTTCCATTTGATTCTGTTATTGGAGTAATTTATACTAAGTTTATCAATTAGAGATCATGCACGATCTTTCTGCTGTATAGTTCAAAGGGATTAAAAAAACAGAGAATACCGAGCCTATTATTATATACAATCTCTCCTGGAATTGATCGCGACAATAATAATTAGTAGTACTTTCTATGCATGCCTGTTTAAATATTTTGTGTTTTGGAATGATCGCCAACATAATTATTCCAATTAAATAGTTTCCCTTGGCAAACATCATGAGTGTTTTTTTTTTAAAGTAGCATTGTAAAAAATTATAGAAAAAACAACACAGTTCAAAATTTATTTAAAAAATAATATAATTTAGTGAGCCATATGCAATTTCAATCTAAAAAATTTAATGGAGGATTTTTTTTTTGCCTCTCAACTCTCTATCACAAAAAATAATCAACCTAAAAATTTACAATTTAACAGTCAACTCAATTCATAATTAAACACAATTATAATTTATATAATCATTTAATTTAATTTAATTTAAATTTATTATTAAACAAAATTAATTCTCATAACATTAACATTCAAATATATCGTTTAGGTACATCTTAAAATCATAAAAATTATGGATGAAACTACACCAAAATCACCCCAACTTGTCAAATAATAAATATCAAGATTAATCATTTAAATATGTAAAATAAATATCTAATCACTAAAATATGAATAAAAAAAGAGTTAGGCACTAAAATTTTAATTTTCTTTAATCTTGCGCGAGATCCATTTTACTATGTATTACTTGATACCAACCACCTTAGTATTTAACATTCTCAATGTTGAAATATGCTAAATAAAAAAAAAATGATCAGTCAAACTGGTAAAGTAAAAAATTAGGCATTGAAACAAAAAAAAAAAAAAAGCATGAAATTATAGTTTTCTCCATTTCATTACACCCCACAGTTTCCATCGTAATTCTGCTCTGCGCCACCAAGACAACAGCAGTTTCCTTGGGTTTACCTTTAACCAACACTGCCCTAAACTGACACATAGATATTGAGAGAGAGAGAGAGAGACAGAGACAGAGACAGAGAGAGATTGATCTTTTTAATAAAAGAAAGTTAAGATAGAAACGAACACCGCCACCTTCCCTGCTTCCTTTAACACCCCTCTATTTGTCGTTAACTCCAAACTTATCTCTCTCTCCCTCTCTCTCTCTCTCTCTCTCGTGTTACTGCTAGCTCTCTTCTCCTGAAAATTGATGAAGCAAATGGCATAAAACCCTTTCATCAAAACCCCGGCCTTTAGCACTTTCTTAAGTTTTCTCCTTTCTAGGTTCTCTCAAAATGCTAGCTACACACTCTCCCCCTTTCGACAGAGACCACCATTTCAGTGCCAGCAGCAGTGAAATCTCACTGTCTGGCGAGATTGGGGCTCATAGGAACTCTTCTGTTTCAGATTGCTTGTCAGAGGTGGATTTGGAGAGTGGAGGTTTGGACATGGAGGTGCATTTGGACAACAAGACTCAGAGAGATTGTCGAATTTGCCACCTGGGTTTGGAGACTAGAGAGCAAGAATGTGGAGTTGCTATTGAGTTGGGGTGTTCTTGTAAGGGTGATTTGGGTGCTGCACACAAGAAATGTGCAGAGACTTGGTTCAAGATCAAGGGTAACACGTGAGTAAAGACTTCAACTTTTTCTTTTTTGTTCCTGCTAAAAAAGTTCTGTTCTGTTGTTGCATTAGCTTGTTTGTCAGAAAATTAGGATATCCATTTGATGGTTTTGAAGAATTCTGCATTATGTTCTTTGGTTAAAAAATTCTGGTTATAGTTTTGTTGGCTTGAGGAATTTGTTTGATCCCACATGTTGGTGACTTGAAAGTGTTTGCAAAAGAATCTTGGGATCCTCTTGATTATATCGGTCTGATCTGATTTGAACTGTCAACTTGTATATGTGCTTTTCCCACTGTAAGTTCTTGTTAATCATTAATAGAAACCTCCACTTGAGGAGGTGCAAAAAAATTAATTAGCTTGTTTTGGCTGCATAGAGACAGTTTTGGAGAGAGAACAACTAGGGTTTATTTAGAATAATTGAAGTTGCTGAGGGTTGGGACTGATTAAATGAGAGAGGTATTGTCTTCTATTGTTTCAAATGAAAAAGTGACCAAGGCATAAGTTTTGACCGGTAAATATTTTTGTGATTTGATAAAGTTAAAGATCCATAAATAGGGTGTTAGCTAAATTGAATGTAGGTTTGTTATTCTGTCATATTTAACATATTTGGATTTAATTATGAGTTGAATTTAAGTTAATATAGGCAATAAAGTATCAAACTCAATATATCTAGGTTAAATTATAAACTAAATTCAAGTCACCATAAATCTAGTAAGTTATTGGACTCGTTATACTTGGGTTCAGCCGAGGACTTAACCCAAGACATTGAGGGTTTGATAAGCTTCTAAATTTATTCTTTAGGTGTGGTTACACGCTAGACCTAGTTGGACTTAAAGATCCATGTTATGACCATAAAGTTTTATATTTAAATTATTAACATGAACTGTTCATGTTAGAAGTAATTATTTCCATATATTTATAGATCTCTAGGGGTTTACTATATTTTCAGTCTCATTAATAATATATAAGAAATATTTATCTCTTATTAATAATGTATAAAAAATATTTGTTTCTTGTTAATTTTATTAAAATTAAAAAACTATTCCTCTTTCAGGTGGTTCATTTTTTCTTACTCTAAAAGTTTATAATACCATGAACAAACATTATTTTTCTTGGAATTCAAAGCTATTTTTTTTCATTTAAAAATATTGATTTTATTAACAAAGGATACTCAAGTCCCCAACAAGAACTGTTTTTGAAGATACCAGAACTAATATCATCAATTTTTTCATTTTATGGGCTAAAGAGAAGGAAATAAAAAGATGTACATTTGATTAACCAGGAATCCAAATGCCAAATAACATGTTTCTTGAAAATTTGTAATACTTGAATTAGATTCATCTTGATCACCTACCACTTAACCTCGATAATTCCTGTTTTTGTTACCGAATTAATCACTTATCAGCACATTCAAATTTCCAAATTCACATGGACAAAGTTTTCCTCCTTGTGCTTGACATTAGCCAATCTAACCACTCTGGACCATTGTTAGCTATTGTTCCTGCCATGCTCTGGTTATAGTTGTCCTTATTCTTTTGCTTCTTTGTGACCTTGTTGAATAAGGGGGAACAGAACTGTCAAATTGAAGGCCAAGTAGAAATTCTGTGGACGTAGTAAATCTTGTAGTTTCCCTGACTTGAATCAAAGCCAAATTTCCTTACAAAAAAAAAAAAAGCAAACAGCGTAGAGGGTCTTTCATGGTTACATTTTATGAAGCATGAAGTGTGGGGCCATGAAACCCATAGCTAGGTGCAAGTATTGACTTTGAGAAGTAGACAAGTGCATCTCTACGAATATTCGAAATATTCAACTGCAGAAATTCTGCTTCTATGAATGTCTTGAAGTATGGTATGCAAACTTCTCCTTTTGTGAATCATTACACATTTGCATATAGAACACAAACGTGATTGCTTTTCATTTTATTCCTATAAATTGGTCATTTCTTCATTCTGCTATGGTGGTTGTACCCACTGTCACAGGTTTTTATTGTTTCTCATTACTGATCCAAGTATGTTTTTCGACATGCTGCCTTTGTTGTTTACAAGAAGGCTTGTATGCATGCCAACTGATCTAACCATTCTCCGGTAAAGTGTTTGTATACATTTGCTGCATAGTGTCAACATATGAATTTAGCGTAAATAGCAACAAAATGCTTTCCATAGCACTTTCTCAAAAACTAATAAATCCTCAGTGGCTCTTCTGAAATGCCATAAGTAAATGAATTCGAACAATTTAATCTGTCACCATACAAAATTTACCCTTTTGAACTCGAGATGTTACCTGGTTTGAGACTCCATGTTTATTTTTATGGCAATTCAATTTTGATTGAAGTTGTAAATTATCTTAACGCTGTTGTGTTTCTGTTTTTACAGGACATGTGAGATATGTGGTGCCACTGCACTTGGTGTTGCAGGCGAGCAGACAAATGAGGCACATAACGCTAGTGCGGCAGTCTTATCAGCACCAGCAGTTCCTCTTATCCTCGTGGAGACCCGAGCATTTTGGCATAGCCGCCGCCTTATGAATTTCTTGCTTGCCTGCATGGTGATGGCCTTTGTCATTTCTTGGATCTTTCACTTTAAAGTCCTCTCTTGAACCGGGAAAGCAAGTCGTGGCCATTTCTTGGCATCAGGGATGAGGTGTGAGTGTGACCCCCCTTCCATCAAGTGCCTGTTTTTTATGCTCTTCGTCCATATTCTAGCTTGTAGGATGTGCCACATCTGTGACTAACACTGCAATTGTAACTGATCCGGTGCTCCAGTGTATTTGTTTCTGTATTATGCATACACGTAAATTACTGGCTTCGTTTACATATAATTCCTGCCTGCTGTCCTTCTCTTCTCCCCCCTTCAGTTTTTAACTATGTTCAGAAAACTTCTGTAAGCAATAGTTTCCAATTTTGGACGATTGTATCTGGAGCAGAGAGGAATGGCTGATTCTCATGGGCAAAGACTGATTCTACTTGGCCTCATATTTGGTTAGAATCAAACCCAGGTGTTCACTAACTCGAGCAATGCACTGCCTGATGCTAGCACCTAAATTCCAAATCCACATGTATTCACAGCAGTTCTGTAAATTACTTGGACCATTCTGTGATTATCTGGAAATCAAATGGGAACGAATTAACAGATCGCACCTTCATGAGAGAACAGAAAAATCAAAATTGCTCCATCCTGCCTGTTAGATGAATAGCTCTCTGACTCTGTTTAACTTAGATAGCAGAAATGCCAATTAAACTTGTTCACCCAACCCCTAAAAGATGAAGAAATTTGTATCCAACTTCCAAAATGATGAGAAACACGAATCATATCCGAACACACTGATTGAATTGGATCAAACATATCATGTTGCATTCAGCTAAAACCATAACATGAAGATTGCAATTGGTCACATCGATCTCAACCATTATTTGGTATCTATATATGTGGGATTGCTTCTATAATCATCAACAGCCTTGTCCAATGTGCTCCTCACATGCTGGCACGTCAACATCAACTTCTGACATGCATCTTTTCCCGTACTGGATCGCCTGCAAAAGTTACATGCAAGAAGTCGAAACTCGAAAAACAGAAACGGGAAACTGAAAAGAAAATTGCAGTAGCTGCATAATCACTTAAAAGGTCAAGGTCTTGGGAACAATTCAATCACTCGAGGATAGATGTTTCATGTAGCAACAAGACTCTGCTATTGATTAATTAAAAGGAACCGTACTCCATTCCTATCTTCAGCAACAACAAAAAAAAATTAACAACATTTTCTTTCATTATTATTTTCACGGTAGATAGAGAGCATCCCGTCTCCTTACCTGCTTATTACTATTGACTGTCTGATTTCTGTGCTTCTGGCTTTCTTCACTCTTCTTCTTCACTTGTTATATATAGCCCACAATCCAAAAACCCTAAAAACACAGCACCAAAACCCTAGAAAAATAAAACAAAATTGAGCGGCATAGGGGTCTTATTTAGGTGTTCCATTTGGGAACCGAGCAGGTTACACGTGTCTCTTTTATATAAATTAACAAAAAGTTGAAAGGGGAAGAGTTTTACAGTTCCCTCGTCAGCTGAAATAGTCTTCTTCTTCTTTCTTTGGTTTTTTTGTCCAAACTATGATTTCTTTTTCATTGAAATTACAGTATTAAATATTATGTTTTATTAAGAATTTATTTTTATAATTTTTTAATATATTTTAATAAAATTATTTTAATTTTATAATAAAAATCACAAGTTTAATAGATTAACTCAATTGATTAAAATTATTTTTACCTAATTAATTTTTTATTTTAAAATTCATCTTTCAATATTGGAATGATTGAAAATTAGTTTTAATTTATTTTTTTTGAGGTTATTTTCATTTCATAACTAGGATTACTGATTTTACAAATTAATCTGAGTTGACTCGAGTTATTTTTTATATTATTTTTCAATACTAAGTTAATTGGGAATCAAATTTTATAATTTGTTTCATTTTGTTTTCTATTGGAATATCTCGGTCTCATTATTAGAATCTTAGGTTTGACGGGTTAATCTATATTGATTCGAAGTTACTTTTTCTTATTATTTTTTAATTGAATTGTTTTTTAATTTCATCATTTAACAATAAGTTTATTGAAAATTAAACTTTATAATTTATTTTTATTTATTTTCTATAAAGTTATCATAGTCTCATGACGCGTCATGCAAATTGACAGATTAATCTAAGTTGATTTAAATCAATTTAATATATTATTATTTTAATATTTATAAAAAAATATTATCTTAAATATTTATTTTAAATCAAATTTTATTTTTATTAATTATTTAAATTATTTTTAAACCTATCAAATTAATCAAATCATATTAAATTAATATTAGTATAATTTTAAAAAATATATATGCAAAAAAAAACATTTAAAACACGTATAATTTTTATTTTTTTACATTAAAAAAATTCATTCCATCTTCATTCTTCGGCGTAGCGCTGGCGAATGATAATAATGTACCCCCTCAATTTCATTCGTCCTTGGTTGCGTGGCCTCTTATCATTGGGCCTTCTAGATATTAAGAGTACAAGCATGTGATATTATCATCATCAACTCACTACTTTTCTTTTTTAATAGAATGAAAAAACTGTGGCCACGCTTGCCTTTCCTCCTAAAACCCTAATTCGCATCCATCTCGCGGCTCCTTCTGCTCTTCTCTTACAGTACGTTTGGATTCGATTTTCGTTCTAAATTACCCGAGAAAGTTTTTTTGTGGGTTGATAGTAAGTTCGTGTATTTGTGGTGTGTACAGGGTATAAGTACAATGGCTGCCAATAACGTTGGTCTACCAGCTGGTGTCTCCAAAGAACAGGTAGGTCCTTTCATTTCAGCCTTTTCTCTTCTCTTATGGGATTTTGAGACAGTGAATTGGGTACCCTTTTGGGATTTTTGTTATTTATGGTGATTGTTGCTTGGTTTTAAGTACTAGTATTTGTTTTGTTTTTCTATTTATATGTTTTGATTGATAAGTTATTGCGATTATTTACGTGGACTTTTTTTTAATCAGTGTTTTGAGTTTTTGGATTTTGATAATGGTGGTGTAGGCCTATGGCATGGCTGAGACCGAGATGGAATACAGAGTCGAGCTGTTCAACAGGTAATAAGTTGTTTCTTTTTGTGTTTTACTACTAGGAGTGCAAAACATAGGCATTGGAGATATTTGGGAAGCTGGGAGCTTTCCTTTATGAAACAATTACAATGTTTTCTTGTTGCTTTTTATTTCTGTTTCATTTTTATTTATTTGGGAAGCTTGGAGCTTCGGTTTATGAAACAATTACATTTTTTTCTAGTTGCTTTTTATGCCTGTTTCACTTTCATTATCATCATTGTCTTCTATGGTTTGTTCAATTTTAGATTATGCGAATTGTGAAGAGTTGACAATCAGTACTGAAGTAGTAGGATTTTGTTGTTTACTGAAGTGTTTTTTTTTTCTTTGATGTTTTTGGATGGGATTTTTTTTTTATAGACAACCAGGCTATCTTGACAACTGTTTGTACCTAATTAGAATTAGCACAATTGATTGAAGGAGATGAAAGATTACCCTCGTGCTTCATTAATATTTTCTTTAGTTATTGGTGATTACTAAGAGGTGAAAACTGAATTACTGGCTTTCGAAGTTTGAAACATTTAGCTGTGGTTATCATCTTTTTATTTTTCATGTGATCTCTATTGGTATCACATCAGCTTGGATTTCAATCATTAAACAATATGGAATCATATCTGAGATTAAGTATCACTTTGTGCCTGAATTTGATTATTTGATTATTGTTATTTCAGGCTTCTCAATACATGTTTCAACAAGTGCATTGACAAAAGGTACTTTTTATTCTCTGATTTTCTTCTGTTTGTAGGGATTAGTGACCCTTGTGAAACTTTAATGTTTTTTCTTTCTGTTCAGGCACAAGGAGGCTGAGTTAAACATGGGTGAAAATAGTTGTGTTGACAGATGTGTTTCGAAATACTGGGCGGTAGGTTATTTACCTTTTTTCAATTAGCTGTTCAATTTATATCTCTTTAATGTTTAGCAATGCTTAGAACTTTAGTTAATAAACAATGATCTATTTTAACCAAATCATCTATGCTGATATTTTTTAAATGCAATCATGTGAAACAATTTTGTTAGACGTATCTGTTTGTATGTAGAACTTAGGTGTACAACACAAATAATGATATAATGTTACATACTTGATCTCCATCTTTCATTTGCTACTTTTCATGTCGCTTCTATTCAAGGTTTGTTTGCAATGTCTTGCTTCTTCTTTTTTCTGATCAAGCAATATCTTACTAATAGTTAATCTTTTGTATAGTTTTGATTGTTAGATGCATCATTCAGTTGTGCCTGTTGTTTTAATCAGATCAATTAAACTTTATTTTATGTTTTGGCTGTCGCCATCTTTTTTTTTTAAAATTTCTCAGCATATACAGACACGTGTTATATAATGGCTAATATTCATAAAGTGTGAATACCATATGCATATGCTATCAAAAAATTTCCACGTTTATTGGTACAGTTTAGCATTCATTGTAATTATAGCTAAATGTGAAGAATCATAACATGGTTACATGTTTCATGCTCATATATGCTTTCCTTCTGTTCCTGAAAAACTATACATGTGGTGGCTTTGCGAATGCCCCAGTTCTTTTGGTCATTTCATACTTGTGTTAAAACATTGTGCTTCCTTTAGTGTCTTTGCTTGCATATTTTGCATTCCAAGTTGTTACAAATGCAAAGCTCTTCTGTTTGGATGGTTATATAATCAAAGCTCAAATGTTTTTGCCAGGTGAATGGTATTATCGGCCAGATGCTTAGTGCTGGTCAACGTCCAATGTGAAACTCATACCTGCTGGGGTTTGAAATTTGTTCTTCATGAATAGATGGGAAGAGGAAGGGAACTAAAAATTCTCACTTTGTTGTCATTATTCTCTAATCTATGATGTCATTTTCATTTGATTAAGAATTAATGGCAGTTCTGAATCTGTCTTTTAGATTTTACTATAAATAAGATCATTTTTTTGGCTTCAGGACCTTGGTGATGAGAGTTCGTCTTATTGCCTGTAGTACAAGATCTCTGTCATTACAGTTAAATCATTTGCATAATGTTGCGTGATTATTGGCAGTTTTTGGTGCAAGAATTAAAATTGCTTAATGAATATTAATTGAACATCACTAAACTCTTTTGTTTAATGTTCTTATAGCATTTGGTGAAACTGGAGAAATATTATTAGCTACTATATAATTTTTTGGTAGCAAATATTGAGCTATTTGTATATGCACAGTTCAGATGGCAAATTGTCTCTACGAGAAACTAAATAGTTATTGGTGCTCAATTGATAATTGATTTGGCAGCGCCAATGTCGCGTTTTCAATGTGTGAGTGGCAACGACCGAAGGAAATTGATTTCCTAACACAAGGGGCAGCCAATTGCTTCCCTTCCACCTGGTAGCCATAAGTGCGACCAAGTTTCCGAGGCACATGGTCTCCAGTCCTCCAAGTCTGCCATGGGCACTTTACTTTTGCTTTTGGTGCTACCTTGAAAAGACGTGTTATTTGGCCATGTATGAGGCAACTGCACAACTTCGATGTTAAACTAAGTCATATTTTCGGGCTTTAGTCGCTTCAGGAGACCGCTAAGCAGCTTTGTCCAGATGATCTGTCCGGGTGATCCATAAAACAGGGCTCCTGTCTAAATTCCAATTCATTTCAGTGGAATTTGGTAATCGATATTGTCTCTGGTTCCTAAGACGTCCTCAAAAGGCAGCAATTTGATGTTTTTTCAGCTGAAAGCACTTGGATCAGCACCACTGAACAGGCGTTTATTTACGTTCAGCTTGTGGTCGATGAAGTATTAACCCAAGTATACACAAGAAGAAGTCGCCAAGAAGCAAGAGGCTTGTTTAAAGTTTAGATCAAAATGATGATGACATACACCAAGCATATAAATAATACAGTTAAACTTGTGGTGCTGCAGAAATTAAAATGCAAATGAAACAAATAGATATGAATACGAGTATATAATTTTTTTTTTAAAAAAAAAAGGCTATACGCTTTCAGTTTCAATGATTTTTGGCTTCCAAATATGTGCCATCTTTTAGAGTTTCTTGTGCATCACTGTCCATCCCAAGGCTAAAGAGGGTAGCAGCTTGAAGATAGAAGGCAGTGGGCCACTCGGGAGAAAGTGCTTGAGCTTGCATAGTATCTCCAAGAGCTTGTTGTGGCATGTCACTTATTAAGTAGCACAAACTGCGTCTAGCAAATACAGTTGGAGATACCATGGTCCCGCCATCAATAAACTGCACAACCAGGAAAAAAAACTTATATACTACTATGAGGTAAAATCTTAAAGTACATTCTATAGCTTTCCATCAAATCAGTAACTAAACTCATGGCAATGTTTTAATCCATGGCAGGGTGAAGCTTTCTTATAAAGGACACGCCTCACTTTGTTCTGTTACAGAGCTGTAGGCCATGGCCGATTATTTCATTAAATTATTCCAAATGTAGAAGAACATCTCCTTAGCTTTTAACCTATCTCTTCCATATCATATATCAGGAAAAAAGTGTAGCTACCATGCATTTCACTATGTTTGGATTTGACGACAGGCCCTATATTAGGTAAGAAAACGAAGGAAGACAGCAGTTGTCAATGAACATGACTTACTTGAGTATAACAATCGATGGCAGTGTTAAAATCTTTAGTTCGAAAAGCAGCATCACCATGTTTCTTACAATTCAGCGTTTCCTGTATCTGATCTGTCCACATTTGGAAGGAAAGCTACAAGGCAAGAGAAATTCAATTACACTCAGTGTTAAGTAAAGGCAGAAACAATGGGTTGCTATGCCGTGGAAACTGGTGCTGTTAATGCGCAGATCAAACAATCAGACAACTCGGAGACACTAAAGGCATTGTTCAAAACAGGGCAAAATAAACTTGTGTCAAAAATCAAACAATATATGCAGTAGATACCAACCTCATTTGCAATTCCCTCGTCATCCTTGTATCCCACCTTTTCTAGAATTTGATGTATTGCTGTAAGATCCAATCTTGAGCAAGCTTCACCTAGAGGTGTCAACAACATTGTTTGCTTTGGGGATTGAGTTCCATGTGGAATACCCATCAAAATGTAGGATGGAACCTGCTAAATACCAGTAACTGAGATGATACAATATAATGAACGAATGTAACATTATAACTTGCATGATAAAAACATTAACTAACAGAGCAAGACCACAAAAATACCAATGAAATGGCTCATGCGTGTGTGCATTGTCTTGCAAAGGAGTAAAAGAAGTAATGCCCACCTCAGTTTCCTTTTGAAGAGGAGCGAGAGCACTGACAAGAGACTTTGCATTGGGCCTCTCGCGAGCTTCATACTGTAAACAACGCGAAGCTAAACGCACCAGTTCAGTTCCATCATCGTTTGAAAAATGACCCTCCAAACAAGAGTCCATCAGCATCAGAAAATTTTTTCCGCGTATAAGGTCAAGTGCCTGCCAAAGAAGGAATTGAAAAAAAAAAAAGGCAATACTAAGCTCAAAAGTTTCTCTGAATTGAAACGATCAGGCACCAAACAATCCAAATGTCAAGTGTTAGAGCTTATTGTTTCCTCAGAAAATTCTGAGTTCAATTTCAAGTTAAACTAAAAACTCAAATTACTTTTCCAGCTACTAAATATCATATGTTGAAATGCCAAGAGAAATTCATATGAAATTCTACCTTAAAAAATATTAGAGCAAAGAGAATATATATTACATGGCTTGGGGGGATGTGTTTTCCACTGAGAAGATCAAGCAATAGGGTGCCAAAGCTATAAACCACACTCTCTGGTGTCACTCTTCCTGCCATACATAGGCATCTACATTAAGCTCAACCAACAGGACATTGACAAGTACTGGCACCCAATGCGTAAAAATACAAGCAAGGAAACAGATTAGCTTCACTTATTACCAGTTCTCAAGTACTCAGGAGGAGTGAATGCCAAATTCGTACTATAGCTCTTTCCATCTCTGCTATTCTTCATCAGGCCAAAGCAGGAGAGCCTCGGATTAGCATCCTGACAAGTACTAACTGAACTTAAGGAGCAGATCATGAAGTTGAGAAAGATGAGTTTGATATAATATATAAAACGTACCAAGTACCTGGTCAAACAAAATTCTATAAGCATTAAGGTCATGGTACAAGGCTCTTCCTTTACTACTGCAGTAATCCAAAGCTTGAGCTAAATAAAGAGCCACTCTCAACCTCATTGTCCATTTCATCGGCTGGTTCTCCCCTGAACCCAAATTCAACTTTTTAATTTTTGACGTTAAATTAATTCCAAAGATTGCTTAACTATTTTTTTTTTTTTTTAAAGTTAAGGATGAAAAGCAAGGCTGGGCTTACAATGAAAAAGATGCTTAGAGAGAGTCTCATTGGGCATAAACTCAGCAACAAGTAACCTCTCCTGTCCTTCACAGCAACACCCTATCAAATTGGCCAATCTTTCATTCCTCAACTGCCCCACTGCTCTAGCCTCCTCCTATATAATAAGAACCCAACAGCAGCAAAGTCACAAAAAGCTCAAAAAACAAAGAGCAGGATTGAAATTTAAAACAAAAGATAGAAAGGGAGATTGGAATTACAGACAAGGAATTGGCGAGAATCAGGCCAAGCAGACTTGTTAAAACGTTTTACGGCAATCCAGCGATCATCTTCTTGAAGCTTCCCTCTGTAAACTACATTGGGAGCTTTCTCTCCGTGCTCTGATACTATGTTGTCCGAACTGAACCCTGACGTGGCAGCTCTTAGCTGCTCCAAACTGTACTCTCTAAACCCACCAGGCAATAACTCCTCATTCTCTACACATACAAGTTTGTATATTAGTTTGTCAAAACCCAAAAACAATAAAGGAGAATAAAGCAAACCCTAACTACTGATAAGAAAAAGAAAAGGCAGTGAAAAACTGAAGGAAAAGGAAGTAGCACTACTCCGGCTGGTCGTAGAAAGTTATTTAGATTACCAAGATCAGAGGGGTAGTTGAGGTTTGACTTGAGATGGGAAGGCCACCAACAGAGTGATAACTTGGAGCACCTACCTCCCATTGCCTCCTCCTCCTCCTATGATCACTTCTTCTGTTTCTTCTTTAAATTCAAAGATAAAGAAAAACAGATAAGTTTTTACTTTTTAGTACTCATATTTCTCTGCATTTGAGTTTCTCTCTTTTTTCTCAAAGGAGCTATAATGAAGCCTCGAGCTTGAGTAACAGTAGTAAGAGGAGTCTTCGAGTCTATTACTGTGTTCTACTCTCTCTCTCTCTCTCTCTCTCTCTCTCTCACACACACACACACACACACACACACATATACACATATATAACACTTTATTTCTTGGGAGTGGAAGAGAGAAAATGAAAGGGGAAGTGTTGTTTGGGAAGCAAGAAAGTGAGAGAAGAGGAAACAAACCTTTTTAAGATCCAAAAGCTAAGCTGTTTGTTTCACTTTCAACTCTCTCTCTGCATTTTTTCACTTCTTTACTATTCGTTTCCTTTTTTTTATGTTGTCTCTTTCCTAGATTCTCTTCCCAAGTACAACAAATTAGAAACTAAAGCCACTCTCGAAATAAGCGCGTGTATTACACTGATTGAGGATAATTGGACACGCTGAGAATATGCTGGTACGTGCGAAGGTAAAGCGTGAAAAGCATAGAAGTCGTGAAAGGCCATTGCTGGGTGTTTGTGGCAATTAATACAGGGTCAAAGTCAAAGAAAGGAGATTGAATTCAATTCGGCAACGCTCTCCCTCTTCCAGAAGATAGCTTGTTTGGCTACGCGCTAAACCGTTGTTTTGTTATTTTTTAATTTTTTTATATTCTTTAATATTGATGTATTAATATTATAAATAAAATTTAAAAAATAAAAAAAATATTATTTTAATATATTCTTTTATAAAAAATACTTTCAACCACAAACTTAAATTAGATAAGGCACTCTAAATAACTTTTTTAAATGTATGATTGTCTTTGTTGTTCAACATATAATTTTTAAAAATGTTTTTTTAAATAGTTTTATGTGGAGAAATTTTATATTAACATTATTTTAAGTATTATTTTATGATTTTAATAAATTAATATTAAAAATATTATTGAAATATATTTTGAGAAAAATTTCGCTAAGTTACTAATAACACACTTATAATCTTGTGAAATTATTTGATTAATAATCACTATAAGAAATTATTTATACTTTATTAGAGATTTACTGTGTTGTCTTTCTCTATTCCTTCCTTTTATTTTCTAATAATGTGTTCAATAAGAACCATAGTTTTGATGATTACAGGTATGAATTTCATGGAAAAAAGGTTTTACAGTTTACACTTTAGGCCACAGTTGGGGAACATCATGGTCAGTGAGGGTCAAACGTAACATGTTCTGTGTCTTGTAAGATTCGGATAATGCATGCTAACCTCGTAAATGGATAGTGGGATCCCTATAATTGATGGTAATTTGGGATTGCTTTCCTCTATCTTATCCAATTATCCCTTGAATTTATGGCCAAATTTAAACTCTTGGTACTTGATCTTGGTGACAAATAAGAGATCTTGTTTTGATACGTTAATGTAAAAATTAAATTTAAAAAAATAAAAAATATATATTATTTTAATATATTTTTAAATAAAAATCAGTATGAATATGAGAAACATCATCCAAGAACGCACGCCTCATTAGCAACTTTCCAGTTTATGTAAAGTATAAATTACAGATAATAATGACCTCGTGGTTTCAAAACTTGCGCCCATTTTTGCCAGCAAACTAAGCTTTGAACTTGTTAAATTTGCTTAAACAATTCCAAGATGCCAAAGACCATACTGTCTTCTGCCAAGCAAAATACCCTGCTGGGGCTTCAATTTTGCAAGCAATGCACCTAAAAATTGTGACACTTTTCTCACCATGTTTCAAATTGTTTAAAGAAACCAAGCCAAGATGTCTGCGGCAAAGCTAACAGCATGAGATATGATCTCATGATGGAAGATCTCAAGCACCAGCCTTGCATTCTGTTCCCAGCAAGACACCTAGCTATGCCAACCTGAAAATGAAAAAGCTCTTGCTATTTATTTTATAACATGATGGACAGGCTTTAATGGTTAGAAGAACAGGGTCCAATCCAAAGATTACATAATAAATTAAGCTAAGGAATAATGAAGGTCTTTGCCCAGCTTCTTTTTTCCAGCTCAATTGACTCAACGTGGACCTATTTGCCAGCATTCAGGCAATGCAAGAACACGGACGCACTGTGGTCTCCACCGCCACAAACATTGGGGACTGGTGAGTGAGCCCACGGGGGTAAAGAAACAACAGCTGTGCAAGAACCCATCATTTAGTATTCCTTCGCTTTTAACGTATTGCTTGAACTACGACTTTAGCACAGACATCGAGGATTCTGCAATGGATCTGTTTGGGAACTTTAAAACATGGATCAGCAAGGGAGTTCTTGGATTTGGGAAGCATGAGGGCAAAGGTCACTTCCTTTTTTATTAGTTCATGGACCACCTTCACATGTTCAACAAAAGCTATACCTGGCATCTATATTCCTTTCTTTGACTGGCAACAAGCATGACCTTATCCTGCCTGAACTGTATGTCTATGCCATGCTTACTTGTTCTTAATGAATAGCTTGAGACTACTTTTTAAAACATGCACGACGGAGGTTCTATTTTATGGATTATTTTGTCCACCACCACAATGTGCAGAAAAGCCATATGTTAGTACACGAGGACAGGAGCCCTTTGATAAGAAGGGCGACCAGGCCAGGCATGTGACATAACAAGTGATGCCTCCAACGTCACATTTCCTCCCATAAAAACAGAGCAAAGAAAAAGATGTATAATGTTGGGGGATGTAGCCTTTGAGGGACACAGACAAGAAGCATTATTATTTTGCATCATTGCCTCATGCCAAGCCCAATTACATGAAAAAGCAGAGCACATGCTGCCTCCACTTGTTATTGTATTCTCAAAAAAAATTTAGGTTGTTTGCTCTCGATGAGAAACTATCAACATAAGCACGGTCCCTCTAATCTTTCATGCTTCATTAAAGCTTTCTGTGGACCAAATGTTCAGTATTCTTTGTTAAACATGACAAGTAGTGCCAGGTACAGTGCTCTTTCTACGTCTCTCTGTTGTCAATAGGCAGCTGTACTTCACTGAGAACAATTCCACAAACAAAAGGAAAGAATGCAAGAGTATAGAGAAAGTGTAGGATTTGGGAAAACCAAAACATTTCATTCCAGTTTTAATCTATACAGAAACTGAGGTTTATCTAACAAGCAAAATGAGCTGAGGACGCATTGGTTGATTTGGTTCGAACATAAATTTTAGGCACATTCAATGCGGCAACACCAGCAGAGCTATCTTCAGCCCGTGCTGACATTTATGTACAATTAACCGCTATCCTACCTATGCTCCTGGCTTCAATCTCATGATCCATTTGTGCTCTCCATTTGGCAGACATCTAACAATTTCAAATCGCCTAAAGACAAATGGCAAGGCAAAACTGGTTACAATGACTAGCAGCATTCATTTACCAATAATCAATCCTCATTCTCAAAAGAAACCCCAGTTAGTAATGGGAGGTGCTCTTCTTTGTTTATGCTATCCTTGTCTCTACTCTGAGGTAGCAGTGGCAGAGATGTTAGTCCAGCGGGCCGCTCAGGTAAATCTGAAATGAAGATATTGGTGTCTAACGCACCCCTCCAACATAAACACTCCATTTAAGAAACACATTAGATGATGAATAACGTTATCAGTCAACTCCTCTCTTCCAAAAATGCATCCATGAAATATAACATGAGAAGTGATTTTTATGGGAAAGAAATCAATATGAAAAACTAACCGGGCAGCTTCTTGTCAGTAAAGAATGCTACCAAATTTACAGTATACCTGCAGAAGAATTAAACAATCCGAACCTATCAGACAGTTTCCAGGGAATCAAATTCAGGACAAGATCGAGTCCTTTTACCAGGAAACAAAAACGTCAACTGTGTAATGTTTGCGAGATGCTAAAGTAAGAAAGATCTGAACCACAGCAAGTAACCAAGCAAGATGCATAATGCAACTGCAGTTATGGGCCAAGTATTGCCAACAGAAGTGAGAGTCAGTCCTTGTATACAATAGAAGGCCATATCTGTGGTATGTATGCACAAAGACTATAGTAAATATCATGTGCCATGAAAAAATAAAATCACTACAGCCATAATCAAAGCCTCTGGAAACCGCACATTAATGCGAGTCAAATGAGCAACAAGGTGCAGTAAAAATAATAACAAAAAATAGTTGAATATTTCAAAACTGTTGAAGTTTACTTTAAGATGCTGCGGTCAAAGATTCTGTTTTTAGTTTATATTTTCCTTCAATAATAATAGCTTGTCCTAGTTATTAGGAATTTGTTAATCTGTTAGTTTATTAACAGATCATGGCTTTATTTTAGCTTGTAATTTGATTCTATAAATATGTACGAGATTGCTGTCAACAATTAAGCAATTCTGTATTAATTCATTCTTAATAAAAGAGTGCAGTATCAATATTGATTTCTCTTCTATTCTCTTGTTTCTTCAAACACCTAAAACTCCAGCAACTAAAAGAAACACCTTCGTCAGATTTCTTGCTAATAAAACAGTACAAAACAGCCACTGTTCAGATTAAAATCTGGAAATCTTATTTACTGTTTCACTGTTTTTAATTCAAACACTTTCATTTGGTATCAGAGCAAATTTCTTGAAGGGACCTGTAATGGAAGTTGAAACAAATTTTTCTCACATGTCTTCTCCTATCTTTGATGGAGAAAACTATCAACTGTGGGCAGTGAAGATGGAGACCTATCTGGATGCTATGGATCTGTGGGAAGCTGTTGAGGAAGATTATGAAGTGCATCCT
>Ga0325402_1001431_pt1 | contig 19501 bp, 14 predicted proteins | sample PopdelMetagenome_22_FD_207212 | JGI IMG/M metagenome (GOLD analysis project Ga0325402, IMG submission 207212) | Populus deltoides microbial communities from Bellville, Georgia, United States - Xylem-PdKOR-R3 | ecosystem: Host-associated > Plants > Phyllosphere > Stem > Wood/Secondary xylem...
TTGATCGACGGTCTGGATGAGCGGAGCTTTGATCTGGTGTGGCGCGGTGTACTGAAAGCTCGGTACACCGGATGACGTGGCGCAACGGGATCAAATCTTGGAATATTCAAGGGCTGAGATGTGTCGGTATATATTTGGTATTTTCCATATTGTTTTTAATAAAAATCAATATCTTACTTGCACGAAGAAATAGTAAAAAAACGTGAATAGTGTTTGCAATTCTTTTCTTTCTTTTTTTTTTCTTCCTTCTCCTCCTTTCTTTTTTTCGCCCGCACTGTCACTGGCTATTGGCTATAAATAGCCAATGATAGGGGACATACAAATCTCAAATTTCCTCAGATTTTATTTTTTAATCACCGTTTTGCTTTCGGCGTAACTTTGACAAATTTTTTTATTTTATTTTATTTTATTTTTTATTATGTATAATAATATATATTTATATAAGTAAAGTTAAAAACTCAATTCAGTGTTAGAAAAACCTCGTTTCAACCGCTAAAAATTAATTTTAATGACCGAAAATAATAGTTTTGATCTAAAATGACCTGGAACTCATTTTTTACCCCGGTCGACATGGTTGGACCCGTATTGACTCGGTGGACTCGGTTTTGACCGAAAATGACGGTTTTGACCCGAAAACGGCCTGAAACTCATTTTTTACCCTGGTCGACATGGTTTGACCCGTATTGACTCGGTGGACTCGGTTTTGACCGAAAATGACGGTTTTGACCCGAAAACGGCCTGAAACTCATTTTTTATCCTGGTCGACATGGTTTGACCCGTATTGACTCGGTGGACTCGGTTTTGACCGAAAATGACGGTTTTGACCCGAAACGGCTTGAAACTCATTTTTTACTCTGGTCGACATGTTTTGACCCGTATTGACTCGGTGGACTCGGTTTTGACCCGAAAACTCATTTTTTACTTGGCCGACATGGTTTGACCTGTATTGACCCGGTGGAATCGGTTCTTATGGAAAGATGCGGTTGACTCGAGAAAAATATATTTTTGAATTTTTCTTTTTCTTAATTTTTTTGGGATTTTTATAAATAATAATAGAAATAAAATAACATTTGAGAAAATCACGGTGGATCCAAAATTGGGTTACAACAATGTTGATGACATGATTATTACTGGTGATGATATTGATGGTATTTCAGTTTTGAAGACAGAGTTGGCTAGACGAATTGAAATGAAGGATTTGGGTTATCTTTGATATTTCCTGGGTATTGAGGTAGCATACTCACCTAGAGGTTACCTTCTTTCTCAGTCGAAATATGTTGTAGATATTCTTGAGCGGACTAGACTTACTGATAACAAGACTATAGATACTCCTATTGAGGTTAACGCAAGGTACTCTTCTTCTGATGGTTTACCTTTGATAGATTCTACTTTATACCGCACTATTGTTGGGAGTTTGGTATATCTCACCATTACTCATCCAGATATTGCATATGCTATTCATGTTGTTAGTCAGTTTGTTGCTTCTCCTACTACTGTTCACTAGGCAGCTGTTCTTTGTATTTTACGATATCTTCGAGGTACAGTTTTTCAGAGTCTTTTACTTTCATCCACCTCTTCCTTGGAGTTGCGTGCATGCTTTGATGCTGATCATGGTAGTGATCCCATAGATTGCAAGTCTGTTACCGGGTTCTGTATCTTTTTAGGTGATTCTCTTATTTCTTGGAAGAGAAAGAAACAATCTATTATTTCTCAATCATCCACCGAAATAGAATATCGTGTCATGGCATCTACTACCAAAGAGATTGTTTGGTTATGTTGGTTACTTGCTGATATGAGAGTTTCCTTTTCTCATCATACTCCTATGTATTGTGACAACCAGAGTTCTATTCAGATTGCTCATAACTCGGTTTTTCATGAGCGAACTAAGCACATTGAGATTGATTGTCATCTTACTCGTCATCATCTCAAACATGGCACCATTGCTTTGCCTTTTGTACCTTCTTCCTTGCAGATTGCAGATTTCTTTACCAAGAGGCATTCCATCTCTCGTTTTTGTTTTCTGGTTGGCAAACTCTCGATGCTTGTAGTTGCCGCATCGTGAGTTTGAGGAGAGATGTTAAATAATATTTATGTAGTCTTATTTATTAAGGGTAGAATAGTACTTTCAGTTGAACCTATATATACTTTGTTTGTATTTAGGTTAAGACTAAGCAGTCATAATATACAGATCATTCAGAATTCTAGCCTCTTTTTTGTATTTCATCTTAATTATTTTAACAAGGAGGACACCAAATGAGAATGTCATGTAAAATGTACGTAAAGATTCATCTCATCATCACTTCATTAATCATGTTGATGATGATGATGCTGAAAGGATCATGAGTGATCATGGGTTCATTTCAATATTAAATTATCTTTTTTAATTGCCTAGGGATCTTTAAATTAATATAACAAAAATATAAATTACTATGGTATAAAATATTATTATAATTTATTCATGTATTGATATCATGATTCATCTTCAACGAACGAACGATATATAAGAATCAAACTAGAATGTTAAATGCATGTTTAGTAATACATATTAGAAAAAAAAAATATTTTTATATGAAAATACATCAAATGGAAATGTCATGTAAAATGTACATAACAAAAGAAAGGAAAAGTGTTAGTAAATTGATTGTAAAGTTACATGCTTGCAAATGGGCGACTAGTATTATTACTCTTGCAGCTTGAGGACATGCGTGCCACAATTTGACATCTTAGTTTACACGGTAACTATATTTACATTCTACGCTATCGTTTGAGATCAAACAATATCTCAGAAGAGAAAAGAAATTTATTTTGCCAGCTTTGCAAATCCAAAATATGAATAAATTGTTTAAGATCCGATCAAGAAGAAGGTTTAGGTTCCATTTGGTAATCTGATTGAAGACAGTTGAAGGTAGTCATGAGAATGCGTTGAGATCATAAAATCATCATCATTATTTTTTAATTATTTTTAAATGATTTTGATGTATGCATATTAAAATTATTGAAAAAAATCTAAAAATTATTAAATTAATTTTTTTATTAAAAATATTTTTACAAAAAAACCTGCATGATATTACTAAACAAGCGTGTATATAGTCTTGTGGCAATAAATCTAATTCAAAATACCTTTTATTTTCTTCAAATTAATTTGTTGTCAAGACAACTAAAGTTTTTTATTTTTTACCAATAATCTTACCATAATGCACATTTATTACGGAATACTATAATGGTTAAAAAAGAAGGCAATAAACATGTCAAAAGTGATATTATTATATATGAGGGATAATAGCTAGGAAGTCTCTCCGGAAGGCCTGTCTTTCAACTCCCTCACGTTGTCCTCCCTCAGTTTGCTCCGGGCCTTCTTGCTCTTCTAACGTAATCTCCACGGCTTCACACCGAATTTCCGATAACAAATCATGCATGCTCAAGTAGGGTCAGGCAGCAGAACCATTGTTGCCTGATGGGAACTTCCATGCAGGTCCTACTTATTTATTGTATTTGGCTGAGGAAGCATCGGAGAGGTTGGAGCTCTTACTTTCCTGGGACTAGATGAAACAAGACCTGCTTTTATTATGTGGGCAATATCGATCGATCTACTTTGGCCCACATTCTAGTAAGTTTCTTGAGCTTTAATGCACAATGTCCTTGGACATGTCAAGAAACTAGAAAAGTCTTGGTCTTTGGTCTTCCCAAAGGTATCAGAATTCACAGGATGCTACCTACAATGACAGATTGATTGATTCAAGCTGTAAACTCTGGAAGAAATTCACCACTTGAAATGCATCAAGTCATCAAGTTCCTTCACTCATTGTATATTTTGAGCATTTACAAAAGTTTTGTTAAAATTATGAGTTAACTTGTATATTTAATGTGAAAAATCACTTTAAAAATTTAAAAACCAATAAAATTAAATTAAAATCAAGTAAAATTAGTAAAATCAAGTACGCTTGTGATTTTATTTTTTATTTTTATATTTTCATGTAAAATATAAATATTACCTTTTTTTTAAAAAAAAAGACCTATCTCTTCAAAACTTCCAGCAGCCGCCCCTCATCTCTATCTCTTCCCCACCATCCATACCCACCAGGTCGAGATCAACACAGCAGCCCCTTTGTTTTCTTCAGCCTCCACGAGTCTCTTCCTGCTTCTCCTTTATTTTATTTTATTTTATTTTTTTTCTCTTTGGACTCTTCCTCCCCCACTTCTTCATGTCCTAAGGTATAACTCCCTCAAAGTAAACTCTTCAATCATATCTAGGATTAGTGCCCTCTATAAAAGTATTTATTTTTCTGATATGTCCAAATCTGAGTTCAAATTACTTAATATTTCCTTCCATGATCTAGAGTTGATTTAAGATGACTAGGGTCTTGGATAAAATTATAAATGAAAATTTTTAAAATATTTAAAAATATATAATTTTTTATATATATCTAACAAGTGAGGTCTAGAGTAATTTTTATTTTGTATTTAGAGCCTTTTATTAAACGGGAGCAAATCTCATTTCATAAAATATAATTAATAAATATATTTTACTTATTTTTAGACTTTTTTATTAAATAGGGGCCTTGGATCACTGATCAAGTTGTCCATATCAGCTCCACGAACTCATATGATCCTGATAATTATCAATCTGATGACTCGATCGCGCAAGGTAGTGAAAATTGAATTAATGGGATGTTGAATAGTAGGTTTAGGACAAGAAATAGAGAAGAGGACAGTGACATGCATGGGACATCCAGTAGGATCTCGTGATATGAACACCATAGCTGACTAAACTCTATGCCCCATCTAGTCAGGCAATTCATACATGAACTTATGCCCGCGGCAATCAGGTGCCTTCTGGCATTTCCAGGAAAAAAACATCATGTTATAGTTTATATTGATTGTATCTGATGCTCTATTGAACCAAGTTTTTTTTATTTTTTTTATTGACCCGTCTTGCTCCTCTAGCATAGATACATCAAGATCGTACTGAAAGGAACTATTAAATAAGAAAAAAATTAGTTAAATTGATTGAAAGGTTGCTAGTTAATTTTCTCCACTCACCAAAGATGCAACATCTTATCTCTGAAAAGTATGCCAGTGGTTCCTACTACAATGTATCATTGTCGAATCTGTTAGTGGAGCCAAATTTTTAATGCAAGCGTAATCCGGCAACAAAAAGTAGAACATACACAAGTTCATTACTAGATAGTGACTAACAGCTGCCATTAAGTCTTCCTATATTCACAAAAATTCAAATGTTACTGGATACATGTCAAACAAGCTATAATTAATTAGGCTTTGCATTCTTTGTGATACATTAATATATAGTTAATTACATGGACTAGGTATGAATTTTTGCGTGGACCATGTATTTTAAGGTGCTTGAATCATGTATTAAAAAAAAATTACTTATAATTTTACGATCCGAGTTTATATTATATCAAAATTGTGTTTTTGACAACTCTCAAGAACGTCTACATAAAGTTTTGAAGATACTAATGTTGGCAGAAGCACAATAAAAATAGCAACAACAAAGAAAAGTTTGAGTTTTGGCCTAAAATCAGCATTGCCAAAATTTGCAATATTATGTCGGTAGTCGAACACTAATTTTGTTGGCCTGACTTTTACTAACAGGATCATAGACAGTTACAGTTCATCGAGAAATATTTCCTCAATGATTCCTATTTTGTTGGTCATTCCGTCAATAATATAATTACTGATGGATTTATAGATGGAATAAGCACGCCAAACAAAAAAAAATTCCGGTATAAGTCTTTCGGTATTTCCATTAGTGACTATAGAATATCACTGACAAAAAGGTTGTTTGTAATTCCATCAGTGATTTATGTCTAAATTATCAACGCAATGAACCCGTTGGTGATTAAATAGTGTTATTGGCATTTCCAGTAAGTCTTTTCTAACTTTTTGAAATATACTGATAAACTTATTTCGTCGATAATTCCATTGGTAGGTTGTTAAAATATTTTTTAAAATTAAATACATAGAGTAGAAAAAAATTAAAATAAATTAAGTTAAAATAAAAAATCAAATATTTATTACATATTTAAAAATTTATCAGTTCAAATACAATTTATCTAGAAGATAGGGACAGAAGGAGGATGAGGAGAGTACGAGCTTTCGCCGAGACCGGGGAGCTATAAGGGGGAGCACATATACCAACTATTTGTGATTTCAGCTCCATGTATGATCATCAAAGTTTGGTCGTCTTAACACTTTTTTCTCCGCAGCATGGGTTGTTCGAGCTTCAACTTGTTGATTTAAAATCACCAAAAACTTTATAGTTTGAGTGCTTGAAATCAAATGTGAGCATCTAATGGTTGAAACACTTTAGGTCATCCAAAAATCCTCTGTCATAGTGTTTGAGATATCGTAAACTCGATTTTCATCGGGTCCATTAGACAATCCTGCCTCCAATCATAAATCCGTAATGATTTTCGGATAGGTCAAAAGATCGTCCTCATATCTCTCATGCAACTGGGTGTTATATGTTTCCTTTAAAAAAATAATAAAGAGTTAACTAATTCAAATAAATAATAACTTATGAAAATGAATTGTTGAAATTCAACATACCACGAGCTTCTAAGCTCAGCTAATCATGAGCTGCTACACCTCTTTTCGATGGTCATCATTTCGCATATGAGTTTCTATAAAAAAAAGCTTTATCGGTCTTGGTTCGTGTCCAAGAACCACAGCCTGCACAAAAAAAAAATGTTGTTAGTTAAATTTTTTTTATACAAAACAATAATTTTTTAAAAATGGATGTAATAAAAAAGAATTTTACCATCCATTTTGCATGTGAAATGGATCTGTCAGTGTGTGTGGTAATGAAACTGTGAATCTCCTTGTTCCGATTCTTCATTAGACTCAATCATCGCATAAAATGCTAGGATGTCACATGTTGAATATATTGTTCCCATATAACCTTCGATATGTACTGTCGCACCCTCACGGCGGAGCGCAGCGTCGCGACGACCCTCTCGGGAAGCGGGGATTGATTTCAGGGTTTTTGTTTTTGTGAAAAAAGGAATCACCACCTAGTATTATGGTTACTAGGAAACCTAACTAGTCTTTTAGAGATTCTAAGGTAAGGGACTGATTGCGTAAAGGAAATGTATTAGCACTCTTAGTATGCCCTACCTAAGGTAAGCTGCTTGGTGTTTTGTTTGCCTTGCTATGATGTTGGTGTTCTCTAATCAGTTTTTCTATGATAGGTTTGCTATGACAAATGGGCTTAGGTTCAAAGTCTAAAAGCAAGAACCCTATATAGATCATACCTTTAGATATGTCTACAGAGTGCCAAGAAGAATCGATGCAGATCTCTTAAAATCTGTGTTTGATTTGAAATAAATTTATAACCTATGCATTAAAAGGAAACTAAGATAGAAATCTAAGGAGATTCAATGTGCTTTAAGCTCATTTTTTCTTTAGTATTTCAAGTTTTCGCGACTCGTAAATCACAAGGAAGAGGGATAAAAAATTAGAAATCTAAGGAAATTCAGAGCGCTTAAAAGCCTCTTTTTGCCTTAATGTTTCATACTCTCACGGCTCGTAAACCATGGAGTCAAAAAAATTTGAAATGTCCTTTATTATAATTGAGGTTTCTTTCAATGATGTGTGATGACTTATTATTCCTATAAAAGATATTTTGGATATTAACCACTTGGGGTTTCTTTATTCAAATATTAACAGTGAATAATAACAAATTATTCCCAATAATATTTTGAATATTCATCCCTTAGAGATTTATTTATCCAAACATTAACGGTAAATAATAGATGAATTCCTCCCAAAATAAGATTTTTATATTTTTTAGAATATTGGCAACACCCTTTGGAATTTACAAACATGTTGTAAAATCCAAAATGCAATAAAATATTTTTTGTGTTTATGAAATCCATGCTAAACACATTTTCTTTTAAACTTCGAATATTTGTTTTTTTTTTTTAAATAAATGTTCAAAAATATGTTAGGGTATTGGCCGTATGCAACATATAAGAAAAAAATTATTTTTTATCAAAACACAAGCATCACAATTAAACACAAACATCACAATAAAAGTTAACCAGTCGTCACATATATTCTAAGATTTATAAAAAACTTAAAATAACTAAAAAAATATTCAAAGCCAACTCAACTCAAACAGGGTTTGGCTCGCCTACTTCAACTCAAAATTCTATAACTGGAAAAGTAAGTCCGTATGCCTAACAGAGCCAAAGTTCTGAAACCTGGATTTTGAACTCAAAATTCTATGTCCGTGCCTCACAACCCTACCCTTTTTCCCTAAGTTGGGACCTACCTTACTCATTTCATGCAAACAGAAAGAAAATGTCAGGGAGCACGCCTTTATATCATGTATATCACAAATTAAAATCATAAAAACATCATGTTCAGCTATCCTTTCTCCAGCGGGCAGAAAAACAATGAAGGTCCCTACACATAAAAGTTCCTAAATATGAAGACAACCCCTTTGACATGGACAACAGCTAAACTCAACGTCATAAAAGAATAATGAGCAAGCGTTGGCTTTGTCTAAACAGAAACCAAATACTCAGAGGGAAGAAACAATTTGACAACCGAATGACTAACGAATGCAGATCTTGTGTGCAGGAAATGGAACAAAGTCCGAAAGGCAGCCCCTGCTTGTTTTACCTTTGGTGATCTGAAGAAACCTTATTCTTCTTTCATTGTCTCCTTCTATCTCACACTCTTCACCTCCTTCCTCTCTTTTATTCTCTCTTCTGCCTCTATTTTCTTTTCTGTTGTTGCCCTATTTTCTCCTTCTCCCCTTTTTAAGTATTCTCGTTTGAATATCTAACGTGAAAGTAGAGAATTCTGCCACGAGAAGGATTCTGACTTGAGTTTTGCACTAAAGACTCTGCTTCCATCACAATTTTGTTGGTCGTTGTTCTTAGGTCATACTCTCAGTCATATTGGGATGCTCGGCATTGTCAGTTTCTAAATTAGATCAGGAGACCCTTTTTGACCAACCAGATTAATATCAGATTTTGTTCTCTAAAACAATTTTATCTCACTTTGAATCCTTCATCAAAGTTGTATTGCTGGATGCATAAATGAATTTGGGCTTTTGAATCGCTTGATTTTGATATCAGAAGCTCAAGATATTCTCGTTTAATATCTAGTGTGAAAGCAGAGAATCCTTACTTGAGAAAGGTTCCAACCCGAGTTTGTTTGCAATTCTGTTCTTCAAAACGATTTTATCTCACTTTGGATCCTTTATGAAAGTTGTAGTCCTATATGTGTAGATGAATTTGGGCTTTTGAATCGTTTTATTTCGATATCATAAGCTCAAGATATTCTCGTTTGAAAATTTAGTGGAAAAGCAGAAAATCCTGCTGCAAGAAGGATTCCAGCCCGAATTTTTTTTCAGGTCTTGATTCGAGGGACCCGAATTAATATTTTAAGAATTTATCGGATTAATTAAAGACAAATAAAATCCTGCTGCAAAAATAATTCCAGTCTGAATTGTTTTTCAGGTCTTGATTCGAGGGACCCGAATTAATGTTTTAAGGATTTATCAGATTAATTAAAGACAAATTTCAAACTTTGAAAAGTTAATCGGTTTCGTTCGAGGAATAAAAAACAGGGACTAGATCAGGAAACGTCAATAATGTCCGTTACTTGGCAGCGTATAACAGCCCCATAGGATTTAATTAGCATGGTACTGTTCATGGTCATTTTGGGCACAACTATATTGTCTGCTTTCTTTCCTTTTTCTTTGCACAACCCTCCCCGACTGATTTCTTTCATTTTCTCCACAACTTCCTGCTAGTTGCCATTTTGGAGCTGCAGATCACGTTTGTGCAGTTTTAATTCATAGGAGATAGTAGTTTTTAACCGCTGCAAAATGCCATGAAGAGAAGAACCTCAACATCATCTAATGGCTAGGATTTTATCCCTAACATAGATGGCTGGGATGATGTGTTAATATTGGAAAGAAATCACTAGAATCAGCACATAATCAATGAGAATATTGTAGTTTCCTCATTTGTATTATTTGGCTACAAATCAGCTGGGATTTGCATCCTAGATTAATACATTGAATCTTTCCTAAATAGATATATAATAGTCTATATATAAGCCCCCTCTACTGACCTAGGGGGAGGGGAAAAAGAAGAGGAAAAAAAGACAGAAAAGAGGAGAAAGGGAGGAAAAATAACACTGTCAAAAGCAGAAAAAAAAAACACAGAGGCATAGGCGTGACTCATCCAGCACAACACACTTTCATCGTCATCTCCCTCATCATCTCCACAAAGAGCATCAACAGAAGAAAAGAAAAGGAACAGAGATCAACAACCGGTGTGACCATTGTTTTCACTGTCCCCAGAAACAGTGACCACCGGCTGTGCGCAGAAGTTGCAGTACCGTTGTCTTCATCCATCTCAGTTACCAGAGAGGGAGAGAAATAAAACACAGAAAATAAGACAGAAAAGAGGATAACTAGGGGAACGAAGATACAAAACAAGAACCCACGAACGAAGGCAGCGGAAGGCAAAAAAGGCACGATCGCTAGCAGACCAAGTAAGCTGTCTATTATTCCCAGCTTCTGTATAGTTTCTGCATGCATCCTTAATGCATTTGTTACTGTTCAAGTGAAATTTAATTCACTTGAATAATGATTAGCCAAGGCATGCATGAGGAAACTCACGCATGCCTTTGTGCCCAGCCAGGTCACTAGTTTGGCCCAGTGAACCGGCAAGGCCTATTGGGTTCAGCCCAGCCACATGGGTCGAGCTGGACCTAACCCCTAAAAAAGCGAGTGATATCATTGGTTTTTTTCGTGTATTTATTTTGTGGTTTTTTTTAATTTTTATATAGTAAAAATACAAATCTCGTATCTAAACGCAATGTGGCAAATATATATATATATATATATATATAATGTTTTCATGCATACGGCCAATACCCTAATATATTTTGAATTTCCTCTTAAAAAAATTTGAAGTTTAAAAGAAAATGTGTTTTAGCATGGATTTTTTAAATACAAAATATTATTTTCTTACATTTTGGATTTTACAACATGTTTGTAAAACTCCAAAGTGTGTTGGCCAATATTCATCTATTATTCACCGTTAATGTTTGGATAAAGAAATCCCAAATGAATGAATATCCAAAATATTATTGGGAATGACTTGTTATTATTCGTTGTTGATGTTTGGATAAAGAAACCTCAAATGGTTAATATCCAAAATATTTTTCTAGAAATAATAAGTCATCACACATCCTTGAAAGAAGCCTCAATTATAATTGAGGACATTTCAATTTTTAACTCCACGGTTTACGAGCCATGAAAGTATAAAACACTAAGGCAAAAAAGAGGCTTTTAAAGCGCTCTGAATTTCCTTAGATTTCTAAATCTTTGTTCATTTTCCTTGCGATTTACGAGTCGCAAACACTTGAAATACTAAGGAAAAATAAGCTCTTAAGCACATTGAATCTCCTTAGATTTCTATCTTACCTATCTCATAAATCATAGGTTATAAATTTAGTCTGAATCAAACACAGATTTCAAGAGATCTACATTGGTTCTCCTTGGTACTTTGTAGACATATCTAAGGGTGTGATCCACATTGACCAAAGGTTCTTTCTTTTTAGACTTTGAATCCAAGTTTGTTCATCATAGCAAACTTATCTTAGGAAAATTGATGGGATTAGAAAACACCAACACCATAGCAATTATGAGGCAAACCAAACACCAAGTAACTTACCTTAGGTAGGGCGTACTAGAGGTGCTAATACCTTCCCTTTCCAACCAATCCCTTGCCTTAAAATCTCTGAAAGACCAGTTAGGTTTCCTAGTGACCATAACACTAGGTGGCGACTCCTTTATTCACAAAAACAAAAACCCCGACATGAATCCCCGCTCCCGGGGAGGGTTTCCAATCCGCCGCGAGGGTGCGACATACATATAAAAAAACTACAACATTAATGAAGGATCCAAAGTGAGATAAAATTGTTTGGAAGAACAGAATTGCAAACAAACTCGGGATGGAGCCTTTCTCACGACAAGATTCTCTACTTTCACACTAGATATTCAAACAGGAATACCATGAGCTTCTGATATCGAAATCATATCATTCAAAAGCCCAAGTTCATCTCCGCGTCTAGGAATACAACTTTGATGAAGGATTTGAAGTGAGATAAAATTGTTTTAAAGAACAAAATCTGGCTGCAATCTAGTAAGTCAAAAAGGGTCTCCTCGTCTGATTCAGAAACTGACAATGTCGAGCATCCCGATATGACTGATAGTATGACCTAAAGAACAGCGACCAACAAGATTGTGATGAAAACAAAGTTTTTAGTGCAAAACTCAAGTAAGAATCCTTTTCGCGGCAGAATTCTCTGCTTTCACGTTAGATATTCAAATGGAAATATCTTGAGCTTTTGATATAGAAATCAAGTGATTTGAAAACCCAAATTCATCTACACTTGTAGAGCTACAACTTTCATGAAGGATCCAAAATGAGATAAATTCATTTTAAAGAGTAGAATCTAGCCATCTGGTTGGTCAAAAAGGGTTTCCTAATCTGATTTAGGAAACTGACAATGCCGAGTATCCAAATCTTACTAGGAGTCTGCCATAAGAACAATGAGCCCTAGGACCCAATAAAGGTGTATGTCAATTCTTCAACATGTCATGAGTGACAGAATATAGTCAGGATGATCAGATATCGTACGAAACCAAGTCAGAATCAGAACCTAAGTTGGAATAAAAAATTACAAAAGCAGTAAAATCAGTTTTTTAATGCAAATTTTGAGGGATTTATCCAACCTTAAAAATAAGATAAACAAGGAACAAATTTAGCATTATGAAGACTCTTAGTCAGTCTAAGAAACCTGATGATTTTGGCAGCAAAATGAAAGGATAAAGAGGGCAAAAAACAACTCAAATAGGGTTCGACAAACATTTCTTCCTTCTATTCTTTTGTCAATCTTCTAGCAAACATGAGCTAAACTCCTACACTCGGTTCAAAAGGGGTACACACCATCTTCAGCATGTGGGGCCCAAAAATGAGTAACATGTACAAAGGTCTGAAACCCTTCCAAACCACCATGTCTCTCTAACCTGGAAAACCTCTTTTATTAACATAATTTTTGGATTTTTTCTGTGCCTCATGCAAAAAATTACACAACCTCTATGGTAGAAATGAATTATTGGTTAATAAATGAAAAATAAAATTTTAAATTTTAAATAAAAATATAACATTTTGAATTCAATCTTATCTAGTTGTTCAATGATTCTCCCAAACTCTCTTGACAACAACGTTTGGAGCCCTATTCCTATAAAAGATTTCCTTGCACGTCAAATTTTTAAAAGAATTAGTTCATTAAAATTAATAAACCAACCAAATTAACATAATAATAATAAAAAAATTATTTAAATATATATTAACCCTGAACTTTTTGAACCATGTATCAATCATGGGTTTCCATTTAGGATTTTTGAAAACCCAACTCCATTGAAACAATGACACTTTCATTGATGACTTCATCACCAATGTTATTATGCACACAAACTCAACATTTGTAAATCAAAAATTGCATTCGTTAATTGAAATTAATTTTCATGCATTATTAATTGTTCTTTATTTTTTAATAGTGCATGAAAGGAAAACAAACTTACATTAAGTGGTCGGGCTTCCACTAGGCAATGTACTTCCCAGTAAAAAATTCCCACTTTTAAGGGATCCTCCTCGGCGGGACAGCATCACACTCGACGAGCCTGTGTCGAGAAATGTTGTTTGTGCATCAAGTGCATGTTCATGGTCAACACCTAATGACTCATGGTTATCAAAAGCGCTTATAGGAAAAACTAGCAGTGATCATATATTTACGATGCACTATTGATTTTCTCCTAGACATCTACACAAATTAAAAGATTGAAAAAGAAAATAACATTTTTATTTTAAAAGAGATTTGGCGGCACCTCCCTCAATTTTTTATTACCTGCAAATATACATCAATAATATGTTGTCATAAACTAATTGATTTTATTTATGACAAGTCCTTAATATTAAACTTTACCGAATTCCCATTACTTTCTATATTTCTAACACATTACTAAAACTAGTAAACCTTTAGAAACCTAACTTACCACATACCAAATCAAATTTAAACCTCTCCACCATCATTAGAATACCAAAATCAACACCATTAAAATCAAGTTTGGAAATTTATTTTTCCATAAGCAGGTCTTCAATTTCTCAATTTCAACCCATGCTCATGTCATACACATCATACTTTACAAACAATTAATATAATTTATCATTTCTTTTTAATATTCACTTAAGTTATGAGGATTGTTGTGTTGACCGCTTTTGAGGTTCTTTGTTTTAAATAAGTTGATGAGTTGTTAATATATTTTTGTATCCATAATTAATTATGAGTTGCAATGTAAGGCCTAGTTGTGCGAGCCTTTATTATTATTTTTTTGTTAGATAATGGGGTAAATGACAGCTGAATTTCAAAAAAAAAAAAGACGCGTCGTTTATCATACCCAAATTCTAGCCACCACAGTGGCTGGAAAATCGGGGTGGTTGGTTTTTTTCTTCTAGAAATCCATTTTCAACCTAAAACACCTAGAAATTACTTTACTAACCTTTTTAAATCAATCCTTAACCTCCAAAAGCGCAAAAAATTGATCAAAAACTCAAATCAACCTGGAAACCAATTTCTTTCCAATCTCATATCTGGTTTTTTAGGCACTTTCAAGGTAAAATAAAACATCTAAGTCAAACTTCCATCATCATATGAAACCATTTGGAATAAAAATCTAACGTTTTGGTGATCAAAATCAAAGAAATGATATTTCTCTCTCTAGACCGGATTCCAGCCATTTTCTCTCTCTATCCTCTCACCTACTGAGGATTGAAAAATAATGAAAGTAAAGATTAGTATAGAAATGCAATTGTTAAAAATTCAAAGGATCGGTCACTTTATAGCAAAATAATATGGGGGACAAAAATATACTTCACAAATAAATTTGAATGTACCACCCATGTTATCATTGTTTTGCATTTCAGTTCCTTGTCTTTCAATTCAACCCTTACCTATAAAAAAAACATTTAATTAGGCCCTAATTTGGTTTCAATTGCGCTAAAATAAAATTTGAACAAATAGAAAATATTTAAAAATCTCACTATTACACTTCACTGTGAAACGTGGGAAAGAGAACATTAAATATGTGTACAATAAAACAGCCAAGGCAATTTGGCTGAGGAAGCATCGGATAGGTTGGATTTTTTTACTTTCTTAGACTAGATGAACCAAGATCTGATCTATTTTACTATAACCCCACATTCTAGTAAGTTTCTTGAGCTTTAATGCACAAAGATCCTTGGACCTGTCAAAAAACTAGAAAAGTCTTGGTCTTTGGTCTTCCGAAAGGTATCATTATTCACAGAAAGCTACCTGCCATGACAAATAGTGTTAACCACACATTCAAGCTGTAAACTCTTGAAGAAATTCACCAATTGAAATGCATCAAGTCCTCAAATTCCTTAACTCATTGTAGTTACTTGAGCAATGGAAGCTCCCAAGAAAGACTAGAAAGTTCTGAAGATACCCTAGCGTCAGTTGCTAGACTTGTATAGGAACAGACAAGATTACATAGTCAATGCTTGTCTGGAGTGAAAAAGTTGGCCTGTGGGGCCACACTGGTTGGAACATCTTGCCCCTCGACTATGGAATCGACCATTGTGAATTTAGTTAGTGTTACCATGGAAATGTTAGGTGGAAACGAGCCATATACATCTCTGCAACCCACCCATCCGCCAATTTAGTTAGCCCCTACGGCTGTCTCAGTTCAGAAAATATAATCCCTTGCAAATTTATCCTGTATTTCGTTGCCTTTTTATCATCTAAATCCAAGTGGGTTGTATTGTGAACAAACTGTGATGAATATTTTTCTTACCTTATAGAGAGAGGTCATTGTATTGTTTGCAATCCAGTGGATTGAAAGAACTTGATCAATCTAAGCATTAGGGATATGAGATCGAAAGTTTTACCAAACCAAGAAACCATTGGCACTAGCTATTGTCTACACGGATCTCAATAGCACTCCATTAAATTGGATCAGTGCATACTTGACAAATCCTATAAAATGGACAAAAACCAACTAATCCACTTTTTTTTTTTTTTTTACATCGTCAAGACATCAACATTAATTGAAGTGAAAATCACTGAGAGTTTGTGGTTGGTAACTATAGATAATGACAGAGTAAAATATAATAGGCACAAAAGGTTAAAAGAGCATGATAGTCAATCACTAATTCTAGATGATTTAATGCAAAATCCACTATATATAGAAGAAGTTTTTGGCATGCACAAGTTAAAGTCCTCTCCATCATCACCCCACTGAAATATTTTCCCAAAAATTTTCAATTCCCATATCTTACTCCATGGCTAGAGTTCCCATCTTTGCTCCCAAATTCATCATTCTCTCACTCATCTTTTCCTTTGCCACAATTTTGGTCAATGGAGATCAAGATCACGAATTTGTGAGAAGCATGGACAGGAAGCTATTAGGGCTCAAGAAAGAAAAGCTCAGCCATTTCAAAGTATATTGGCATGACATCCTTACAGGCCCTAACCCTAGTTCCATCCAAGTTGTGCCACCATTGAACACTTCAATAACAGCTTTTGGGTTAGTGAGAATGATCGATAACCCTTTAACCTTAGGGCCTGAAATGAGCTCAAGGATGGTAGGAAAGGCGCAAGGGTTTTATGCACAAGCATCACAACAAGATCTTGGCTTGTTAATGGCCATGAACTTTGCTTTTATTGAAGGAAAGTATAATGGTAGCACTATCACTGTTCTAGGGAGGAACGAAGTGTTCTCGAAGGTGAGAGAGATGCCAGTGATCGGAGGAAGTGGACTTTTCCGGTTTGCTAGAGGTTATGTTCAGGCAAGAACTCACATGGTTGATCTCAAGACAGGAGATGCAACAGTTGAGTATAATGTCTACGTTTTTCATTATTGATGATTAGGTCCTTTTCTTACCTCTTTTGCTTGGTTTTTATTCGATTATATTTGCTTTAATTTACGAGAGGTTCTACAATCTATTTTCAATAATGTTCACCTCTTTCGATGCTTACTTCCGTGCTGGTGGTGTAATTGCCCTCGTTTCGGGCAATTTATTTAGAAATCAATATTTCTCAGTCCTAATTATGTATTTACCCTTTAATTTTCCTTGAGAATTATCAAAAAATCAAATCTCCTATTACATATGTCTTTGCTTTCTAGTTCAAAAATCATGCAGTTAAAAAGTCTTTGTGTCTGGATATGATGCTGATCATGTCTTGATAAGATTCGTCAACACATGTGGATCGCTAACCATCCAGATAAAACAAGTCATAGTACGTAGGTATACTTCAAAACTTTTTAAGTAGAGAGATTATTCTTCTTTATTAAGAGATTTTTTCTTGTCTTCATTGGATTTTAATAATTGCACATGATGCCTAATCTCAATGTAAGTCCAGGAGAATAAAAAAAAATTAATATAATTCTAAAATATTCATATTAAAATCATATAAAAATATTAAAAAATGAATCATTTTAATATTTTTCTTATACAAATATATTTTATTTAACAATTTCAAATGCAATCCAAGCACCTGATAATATAAGCAAATATATAATCATGTCTTGTCTTAACTTTCATGTTTTCGTCATCATATTTAGTATGGAGGTGAAACTATAATTATAAAATCCTGTTCCCTAACTTGGTTAAAAGCTTGGATTATAAATTGTATATTGGTTGATCCGGGTTAATAAAAATTAATGTTATTTGAAGATTTTTTTAAAGTTTTAAAATAACTACAATTTTTAATAAAAAAATCAAATTTATTCAATAATGTTTAACCAGATGAATTTTTAAACTCATCCCAAATCTATATTTTAAATTGATAAATCATCAAATTGATTTGTTGAATAACAATTATTAAAATAATAGATGCTCTTCTTAAGGAAAAGCTCACCATTTTGTTTTTGTCGGGCATGATCATGAACGAGTGGAGTGGAAAACACCTGGAAAAAGGAATTATTGGGGGCATTTTTTTATCTGAGTCACGGGCTTTACTTAAGCTCGAGTCTCAATCACAAAAGGGGTTTATAAATTACACCTTGGATTCGCTTAATTGACATTGCATTTAATTTAACATCTTGCATGAACATTATGGGCCTCGATTATGGGCCTCGATTAGGCCTATTAATAAGGTTCAAGCTGGATCCCATCTTGTTGGATCGAAGACTTGGCCGCCCAAATTAACTTATTTTGTTGAATTGGATTCTTCAAGGTCTCCTCAGAATCAAAGATCACACAGCTTGGAAAACATAATTTTTTAGCTTCAAGCTCCTGCAAATCCAGCACAAAGCAGCCTATAATAAATCTCATATGCAATATAAAGACCAACATAAAGTACCATGAATTTTTAGCAGAGAATCCATCTTCAAGAAAGTTGAGTTGTTAGATCATATATAATTATCATATAATAATAGAGATTGAGATGCAAATCATTGCCTCAGACCCAAGGGGGACGAAGCACTTCGAGAAGATTTATGAAATATTTAGAACAATCCATTTTCTTTTTTCTTTAAGAAATATTTAGAACAATTCATTATTGACCTATAGTGGAGTTTGGCTCAAGATCCACTTGGGATATTTTGAGAAAAAGAAGTCTCATGTGGACCTTCAAAAATAATATTTGTCACATGCTTGCAAATGGGAGGACACCAAATGGGAATGTCATGTAAAATGTACATAAAAATTCATCTCATCATCACTTCATTAATCATGTTGGTGATGATGCTGGAAGGATCTAGAGTCATGGGCTCGTTTCAATATTAAATTATCTTTTTTAATTGCCAAGGGATCTTTAAATTAATATCACAAAAATGTAAATTAATTACTAGGGCATAAAACATTATTATAATTTATTCATGTATTGATATCATAATTTATCTTCAACGAAAGATATATAAGAATCAAACTAGAATGTTAAATGCATGTTTCGTAATACATATTAGAAACAATTAATAGTTTTATATGAAAATACATTAAATTAATGTTTTGATATATTTTTGCTCTTAGAAAAACATTTAAAAGATATGGAATTATCAAAAAAAATATTAATAAGATAAAAGGTACTTAAAAAAACACTTAAAAATTAATATATGAAATACAATATCAAATAAAGCCTAACATAAAAACCCATAAAGAGAAGGAAATATCCAACCTCATCTAGCTAGTATATTAAAGAATACAAGCTCATGAAGTAGGAAGATCCACATCCCTTTTAAGAATTTAAAGAGGTTAGATAAAGCTATCAAAGCTGATTTGGACCACCATGGCATCGCGCAACTTTCCCAATAATATGTTCCTTTTTGCGTTTCTGCTTCACTAAATTCTATGCTTTTGCTTCATTATTTTTCTGAACAATCCATGTTATGGTCCATGGTCGGTAGTAGGTGGCACTTTCTAAT
>Ga0325402_1001432_pt1 | contig 19500 bp, 5 predicted proteins | sample PopdelMetagenome_22_FD_207212 | JGI IMG/M metagenome (GOLD analysis project Ga0325402, IMG submission 207212) | Populus deltoides microbial communities from Bellville, Georgia, United States - Xylem-PdKOR-R3 | ecosystem: Host-associated > Plants > Phyllosphere > Stem > Wood/Secondary xylem...
AATCTCTGACAAGATCAGTATATCAGGTTTCCTAGTAGCCCTCAATCCAATACTAGGTGGCGACTCCAACGAACCAATCAAAGCAAAACGAGAAGATGAAAAAGATCGCTAGGATTTTTCGACGTGCAACAACTAATATGTGAATTCACAATTTCTTACCGAAAACATTTTATCAGTGCAAATTAATACATAATTTTACCTCTCCTCTTGGTGAAAACACAGACACAACCACCGAGCAGATCTCTGGTAATGGTCTCTACAAATTCCCTACAGTTCCTATTGCCAACAAACTCCTCTTGCCATTCCCTAACTTCATTGAGCCAGCTAATCTGGATGAAAGAAAGGACCTCAGCCTTGAAATTAGCATCATAGTCATGGAACCTTAAAGCAGACCCAACTTTGTACCTCATTACCAGTTAAGTAAAAGTTATCAATAGCTGTGTAAATCATTGAAACTGCCACAAAAGCAACCCAAATTAGTTATGAAATTGATTCGATAAAGGAAAGAGGGGAAGAGGGGAAATGGGTAACGGAAAATTAAAGAGAGATGAAGATCTGCGCATGACTACCTGTTTTGAGAATTATGGATTTTTATCCCCAACTCCGAATTGCACCAATTATAAGTTCATTAAAACAAATCTGGAACAGAACAGATGGAAAAAACTCGAAACAACTCGGCTAGAATTTGGGCAAGAAATTCAGAACGGCCAAGATTTTAAGTGAGATAAAAGTTATCCCATTTTGTTCTGTTTTTTTTTTTTTTAATTAATATGAGATATACTATCCATTTCAAGCGGAACATAATGGAATGAACAACCTTGCATCGAAGACCTAATTTTAGTGAAACTCAAGTTTATTGTGTCAAAGAAAATGTTCTAAAAAAATGTTTGAAGCATTAACAAAATCTAGTTGGCCTAGGCAATCCACTATTGTTGCTGTTACCGTTGGTGCATACTGAATTACACCATTGACATGGTGCAACTGTTTTTCTTTTCTTTTTTTAATAAAAAAACTCAACTATTGTTATGTTTTTTATTTGAAGCTTTTTTGTTAACATCTTTTGCAATTGGCCTTGGTATTTTGTTTCCATTTTCTCTATGTTTCCTTCTTCTGTAGTTAGAAAACATCATGTCTTTGGGTTTGCGCTTGATACTGCAAAATTAAGGACACAATAATCAAATAACACAAAAAATTTTATAAGTGAAAGGGGTTGCAGTTGTGAACCTAAAATTTACAAGTTTATTTTCTCAATAATAATAATAATAATAAAGAAGTTTGCCTTCTTAAAAGGTTTACAAAGCCTTAAATAGGTTAGGAACCTTACCTCAACAAGGAAAAAGAAAAAAAAATCCACAATTATAAAGAAAAGAAGCATAAAATCTAAAATAAGCAAGAAATGAAAATAACAAAGACAATCACAAAAAAAACTACCAAAACCAGGGGCATCATTGAGATTTTTAATATCTAAAGATCTGATGATCTGTATAAAAATTTGAGCACATTAATCCAATAATCGAAAAAACAATTATAGTTCTTTTGAGCTGTTATTCTAGTCTAGCACGATCAAACATTCTCTTGGGTTTAGACTTGTTCTATTGGTTTATAAATGCATTTACTAGGCCATCAACATTAATTGTCTGAGGCAAATCTTCATCTAGTTGTGGTAGACTCACACCTGACTGCTTAGAATCACTAGTTATCGTAAGATTGACTACATCAAAATTGGTTGGTTTTTTGTTTTCGAAGAGATTTAAAATTTGATGTAGATGAAAGCTAAAAACACAATAATTAAAGAGCACATAAAATTTTATAAGCGAAAAAGACTGTAGATGTGAACCCTCAAATTCACAAGTTTATTTTCTCTAAAATAATAATAATGAAGTTTGTCTTCTTAGGAGGTTTCCAAAGCCATAAAAATATCAAGAATCCTATCTTAACTTGGAAATAAAAACACAAACTCAATATTACAAAGGAAAGAAGCATAAAATCTAAAATAAGCTAGAAATTAAAGAATAACAAAGAAAATCACAAAAAACTACCAAAACTAGAGGGCTCAACAAGATTTTTATTATCTAAAGATTTGATAGTCCGCGTAAGAATTTTAGCATGATCTAACGGTCAAATAAGAAATTAAGATCCTTTTGAGCTATTATTTTCGTCTAACGCTACCAAATCTTTTTTTGGTCTTATATTTGTCCTATTAGTCCATAAATACATCTCCATGACTTTTTTTTTCCTACTATAGATGGAGTTTGACCATCATTGTCATATGGTTTGACTTAGTTGTATCGGTTTTCAATCAGATCAACTTTATACATTATGGGTTTACATTTACTATTTTTAAAAAAATGCTCATTATCGGTTTTCGATCACCATAAGTCCATTCTTCACACCTCAAGTCCGTACCTGCAGCGGATCGCAGGCAACGAAACTATAGACTCGAGAGTAAACATGCTACTATAGTTAGCAGGTAAGGGTCCAGGTCATTTGTTGTCTGGTTTCAAATAGAGTTTCAACTCATTTAATAAATATATATACATGGCTCATAGTTGGATTATTTGTGTTTTTGTTATTTGTTCTTCCCAGTACTTGTACCAGAAGCTGCTCTCATATTTGAAGGAATGCAAACAATATATTGTTAATATGAAACTTATGATGCCTAGGAAATTGCCATTTTTCTCATTTTTAATTGGAAGAAAAATCACAAGTATGTTTCTGTTAGAAATAACTTCTTATTTCAATCAGAAGTGTGTCACTAAATTGATTTATAAGTAAGTTTTTAAATTGTGGATTATATCTTAATTACATTATATTTTTTTATTAACAAAAGTTTATTTGAGTTATTTTTATTAAAAATACTTATAATTTAAAATTATTTTAATTCTTTTTTATCATAAATTATTTATTAAAAACAACTTAGATTATCGCTTGAAATAAAAAATTCTTAATTCAAAAGTCATTAAAAAAATTCTTAATTTCTGACGCCAGAACAAGATGCTTATAAAGAAGCTAATAATCTAAAAGGAGGGTGGGGCTGCTTAGCCAATGAAAACAGCTTCACATACAACGCAACAACGTGACACAAAGTAGAAAAAAAAAGGAAAAAAAAAATTTCTCAGCCTGTTTTCTCTCTACTGAACAACCTCTTTGATTCTCTAGTATCTGCTTGGAAAAACCATTCAACAAGGGATTCTGCTAGGAAAACATGCAATTGTTCTTCTATCTGATATCAGTTTCAAAATTCTAAACAAATAATGCAACAAGTCACATTTATTCCAGACCTCAAGCTGCATTGCCTATTTCAAAACCACAAAGAGAACATCAAACAGAACAACAAATACCCAGTCGTAGAGCCATTAATTTGAGCATAAAGGAGAAAGAAAGTCCACGCATTAAACAGTAGGCACACACATGAGTATACATTATGCCCTTGTTTTTGAAGATTCAGACACTTCAAAAGAAAACTCACGCTCTTATTTTTGGGAAGTTCTTCTATGGTAAATAAGACTGTTACAATGTGAAGCCAATTTGTATCCCATTGCCAATGAAACAGTAGGAATTACTTCCACCAATCAAAAACATATTCGCAGCACCACAGCTCAAAGACATGAATCTCTGTGAAATCACCTAAGGTCGAGTTGATCATGTAATAGGCAACCAACCTGCCTAATGCTAACAGAAGAACAAAGACCATTCATGCATATCCATTACCTGTTTAGCATGTTTTTCAAATTCCAATGCCAAACTAATCATCCTACCCATCATCATCATCACCACCATCTCCCTTCACCACCTTCCTTCATCTCCTTCACCACATACCCACCCATTATTTCGGGTCCACGTTTTACAAGTGCTGATTGGCGCAGAGCAACCAGTGCTTGAATCCTCAGCTACTTCAGATACCTGTAATCCAATCCAAGCATGGCATACACATTTTAGCTTCTAAATCTTATTATTGAGTGAAACAAGAAACAAACACACAAAAAGCGAAGCAAGAAATTTAGACAATTCAGCAGCACCTCTGATGGAGCTCTTATTGAACCATTTGGTGGAGTCGCAAATTTTGTGATCAGCTTTGGGCATTCAAACACCTCCAACTTCTCTAAATGAGGGAATAAGAAATCATAACATCTGAGACTGAAGCATACAATACTTGATAATTGTTCTAGCAACAGCACCTGCAGATTCGGGAGCTCCATCACCTTCTCAACATTGACAGGTAAAGCATTCTCATCCTGAAGCCATGGCTACTGGGAAGAGACTCTTCAACATGTTGCATTTTCTGACATCAATTTCACATAAATTAGGGAAACATAAAGATTGAAGATGATCTCCTGGGAATATCTGATCCTTTCCATCCTCATTATCCCTAGCAATGATTTGCTCTAATTCCTCACAACTTTCTATGTTTAGAAAATTCAGTTGAACTAGACTAGCAATCATGCTATCTGAGAATACATGTGTTAGTCTTTTACATTTATTCACCACCAAAGTAGTCAAATTGCTCAGCACGAGACCCTTCCACAAACACCTCATGCTTGTGTCAGGCAGGGACTTCAATTTTAATGTTTTCAAACTTGTAAACTCCTACATCAGAAGACAACAAAGGCACTAATTTGTTAGATATAATTCCTAGTATGTTTTGGTAAATAGATGAATCAATTATCCCCAATACTTACGTATCAACAAAAGGATATATGTAGACATGGCAATAGACAACTCAATATTAGCAAGTGGAGGTTTATCGTCCTGTCCAAATACTTCCATTATTTGGGGGAAGAGCCTCATTTTCACTCAAACTGGGAAAGCATAAATCTAGGTATCATTTCATTACAATAATTAATTTCTTACTTCTTTAGCCCTGCATCAAGAGACAGGGAATGACACAGTTAGACAACTCCTTTTAAATTTAGTGGATGGCTAAAGGATTTATCTCCACTCATCAATTACTTCAGTTTCAGAAATTTTTTTTTCTTTTATTTTATCAGCTTAATTTTGCATGTGGAATATTGAGTTTTCTGTTATTTTTTCAGACACAGAATTGAATCCTTTATATATTCTTAAAACCAAATTTGAATTCTAAGTTCCTAAATGAAGGAATAATAAAGATTGTTGCATGTACAAATTCTCCTTCAAAAAATTAACAAATAATAAAGTCCCCTATGTTAATGAAGATTTAATTATAACTTAGCCCTGTAATTTCTTAAAATTAATTATTTAGTCTTTTAAGCATCATGGATAATTAAAAAATCTATTAACTAGTGTTGACCACCCTCGATTTACTATATTTTTCTCTTAAAAATGCCTTCCTTCCTAATGAAATTTCCCCAAATGCTTTTCTTTTCCTTATTCTATTTTTCAAGAATGAAGAAAAACCTTTAAATGGCATTAGGTTTTTTTTGCAAATGAAAGAAAAATATATCCTTTACAGTTTTAATTCCATCAAATTAGATGTTTATATTATAATTTTTTCATAAAAATCTTAAATATCTTATTTTTGATCGGCCATCATTATAATTTTAAATTCTGAACTAAATGAGTTGAACTTTAAACAAATGAATATAAAACTTCAAACCTTCAAATTTTCAAGACTCCATCTCTCAATCTCAAAAGCAGAAACAACCCCTTCTCCATTTAACCGAATCTCATAACTCTAGGAAAGGAGAGGGATATGACTTTTGTAAATTGATTTAATATATTTTTAACTTTTAATTTTTTTTAAGTATGTTAGTTAAAATAGCTTTTGATTTAATTTTTTTTTTGTTATAAATTGAATTCAAAACTTTGATTTAATAATAATAAAAAATCTTAACTTTAGTTTGTGGATTGTATACTAAATTCCTTAATAAAAATAGTAATTTTGAATCTTTTTTACAAATAATGCTTATAACTTATGGTTATTTTAATTTATTTTTTTCATAAAAAAAAAATTTTAAATTATAGTTCAAAGCTACCAGATTAGGCATGTAGCTTATGAAGGGTTTGTAAGCAGCAAACAATTAAAATTAGAAATCAGAGGAACATTTAGAGGATAGAATATTTAGAATCTCTAGCAATAGCCAGCAATGTATCTGCTCGAAAAAACCATTCAACATGAGATTGTTCTGCTAGAAAAACATGAGATTGCTCTGCTATTTGATATCAGTTTCAAACTTCTGAACAAATAATACAGCATCAAGTCTCAGTCATCACATGGCCATACAAAAACATTTATTCCAGATCTCAAGCTGCATTGCCAAGCCCGTTTCCAAAATCACATAAGCATATGCAATAGAAACAGAGCATCAAACTGACAGAGAAAGCATGAGAATGAAAATCCACACATTAAACAAGAGTAAACATTATGCCTTTATTTTTGAAAGGTTCACACACTTCAAAACAAACACGAATGGGCAAGCAACATTCGCCCTTCTGGAGGCTTGTACGATAATGGGCAAGCAACATTATTTTTTTGAGGTTCGCACAGTAATGACTAAACACACAACATTACATTACATGGGTAAACAAGCAGATAACCTTATTCACACATATATAGATAAGTCGTTATCTTCTTTTGAAATCACACATAGCAGATAACCAAACGAGGGAATAAGAAATCACAGCATCCGAAACTGAAGCAGACAATACTTGATAATTGTTTTAGCGACAGCTTCTTTAGATTAGGAAGCACCATCTCCTTCTCAACGTTGACAGGTGATACATGATCATCCTGCCCAAACACTCCCAATAATTGAGAGGCTTTTGTTACTCTAAGTATTTGGAGCTATGAGATACCTGAAGCCATGGTAACTTGGAAGAGGCTCTTCAACATGTTACATTCTCCAATCTCAATTTCACACAAATTGGGAAAGCATAAAGATTGGAGATGATCTCCTAACAATATCTGGTCGTTTTCATCATCATCCTTAGCAATGATTCGCTTGAATTCCTCACAGGACAATATCTTTAGAACTTTCAGTTGAACTAGACTGACAATCATGCTGCATGTGAATACCAGTGTCAATCTCTTACACTCAACCACCTCCAAAGTAGTCAATTTGCTCAGCACGAGACCCTTCCATATACACCTCATGTCAGGCAGGGATTCCAAGCATAATTTTTCCAAATTTGTCAACCCCTGCATCAAAAGAAAACAAGGATACCAATTTGTTAGATATAATTCCTAATAAATTTTGTGCACTTTGGAACTATATAATTTTGGTAAATAGATGAACGAATTGTCCCCACTAGTTCAGCCAAAAACTTATCAACAACAGGATATGAGTAGACATGGCAATAGGGCATGAAAAGTTGCAGGACTGAAACAAACATTGGAGAAATATAAAGGACGTACTTGGAGCTGCGCAAACAAATTTCCCAATTCTTTGTGGCCATCAATGTTTAGAATTTGCAAAGAAGGCAATTGAGCAGCAAAATTCTTTGGACCAAAAAAGCTGCAATTTGAAAGAGACAATCCTCTTAGCTTAGGGAACTTGATGATTCCATCTCTGGTGAGTGCATCTCCTTCTCCAGTGTAAAATATATGCTTTACATTGTCAGCAAAATCAATCTCCATCTCTTCCAGGTTCAGAAGACTTGGAGACACAGAGACAGGGAAGACATATTTCAGTTTACCACAGTAACTTATAGAGAGACTTCTTAATTTTGGGAAGCAAAGTGACCCTGTAGTTATTTCCCTTGCATCATCCTTTTCTCTGATAAGATGCTTCAATTCACCGCAACTACCTATGTTAAGGCTTTCTAGCTTTGGCAGACTTTGAGCGAGGGACAGTGTGAAGATAAATATCAGTTTGTTGAGAGAAATCAAATTCAGATTAGCAAGATTTTAGAGGCTGACATGATTGGCGAGCCCCTTCCTCAGGTAACTTGATCAGCTGTAACTCTGTTAAAGATGACAACTCCTTCTCCTCACTGCTTCCTTCATCAACGTCACCCAATTCAAATACCTCTTCCAATGATTTGCAGTCGCAAATGTGCACACTCCTTAGAATACTTGTCTCATATTTGTCTCATAGGTGAGTTAGTTAATGTACGTTGATTGAGCAGAACGTAGTGGGTTCAAACTATACTAGGAATAATATTATGTTTTTTCAAATTACTAGCAAAGGCGTGTGGGCTTGTTTAAGGCTCACATGCACGTGCCTGAGTTTTGTTGTAATATGATGAGTCATGTGTTCGGTTTTTTTTTATTAGTCATTTTAGTTTGTATTTTTAATTTTTTTAATATATTTTTTGAATTTTATTTTTTAGTATTGAGTTTTTTTATTAAATTTTATTTTTTAATATTGAGTTAATGTTAAATTAGTTTATATATTTTTTATCATGTAATAAAATAAAAAAATTAATTTAACTTAATATAATTTATAATCCGAGTGGGTCGACTAGAGTTAACTTTAACTATTTTATTTTTTTTATTTTTAGATAAGTAAAAGGCAAATTAAAAAAACAAAGTAATCTCATCTTTTAATACGGTAGTCCAAGATGCACCATGATATGGTTGTAGTTTATTTGCCTTTTCCTTTTAAAAATGTTGTCTCCTTCGTAAGGAATCCATGGAACTTGTCAATATCAATAATGAGCAATTGTAGCAGAGTTGAAGGTTGCGTAAAACAATTCTCTAAACTCCACCGAAAGTAGTGGAGCGTTAGAATTTTTAAAAGACAAAACGGGGACAAGTGGGAGACGAAGAAAAAGACAAAAGTAATTTAATCTATTGATGTGGTGATCCAAGATACACCATATGGTGTTCTTCCATGAAGTCTACGATACACCGTCGTATTGTTTCATATATATTTATATATATGACAATAATAAAAAAACCGTTTAAAACAACTCTGAAAACAAAAAATTTTATAATTTATAATTTATAAAACATGCGATAAAATAAGTCATAGTGAATGTTTTCATTTGGCATTTAATTCCATGAACATGACCTTATTCTTTGATCAAATTGCTGCGATTCTCGAAACTAAATTGAATGTTACTGACTAGCTATTGTTTCTCATTGGCAAGAGTCATTGCTAATTATCATAACATTGTGTTCTTCCATGAAGTCGTAACTGTTAGCACAACACAATCTGACAACAAGCTTTGTGAGAGTTCAGTGAAGAGATAAGGGTGTCCAAGCTAGTGGAGTAATAAGGCAGAATTCTCTCACAAAGCTTGTTGTCAGATTGTGTTGTGCTAACAGTAACTAGACCATTAATTGAATGTTACTGACTAGCTATTGTTTCTCATTGGCAAGAGTCATTGCTAATTATCATAACATGTTAGTGATTTATTAGAACTAGTTATAGTATCGCCGACTTCACTCACCAAATATCATTATTTTATTCATAGCCATATGAGAGTTATTATCCAACCATTTTCAAATCCATTCAAAAACCTTGGTAAATCAATTTATAAAACATTCTTACTTACAAAAACTTGTAGGTCTAGTGTTACCGATCCTTTTCTTGGGCTTATACATGTTCCATTGATCCATAAATATATTTGCTAAGCTATCAACATAACTTGTTTGGGGCAAATCCTTATCTAGTTATAACAGACTCACATCTGACTGCTTATAATCACTAGTTATTGTCTACATCAAAATTGATTGGTTTTTTTGTTTTCAAAGAGATTTAAACTTTTGATGCAGACAAAAGCTAAAAACACAACAATAATCAAAGAAAACAAAAAAAAATATATAAGCAAAAGGGACTATAGATGTAAACACTCAAATTCACAAGTTTATTTTCTCTAAAATAATAATAATGAAGTTTGTTTTCTTAGAAGGTTTACAAATCCTTAAATATGTCAAGAACCTTACCTCCACTAGGAAACAAAAACAAAAACATAAAATTACAAAGAAAAGAAGCATAAAATCCAAAACAAGCAAGAAATAAAAAAAAAATAACAAGGAAAATCACAGAAACTATCAAAACTATAGGTCTAAACAAGATTTTTGATATCTAAAGATTCGATGGTCCACGTAAAAATTTGAGCATGATCCAATAGTCTAATAAGAAATTGTAACTCTTTTGAACTGTTATTCTAGTCTGACGCAACCAAACCTCCTCCTTATCTTAAATCTGTCTCATTGATCCATAAATACATTTCCATGACGTATTTTTTTCTTCTTTTTTTTCACTATAAATGGAGTTTGACCATCATTGTCATATAGTTTGACTTAGTTGTATCGTTTTTAATCAGATCAACTTTATATATTATGAGTTTACATCTACTAATTTTAAAAAAATGCTCACAAGTCCATTGTTCACCCCTCAAATTCGTAACTGCAGCGATTCGTAGGCAACGAAAACCAGTTAGAGACTAGAGAGTAAACATGCTACTAAAGTTAGCAAGTAAGGGTTTAGATTAGATTATTTGTTGTCTTGTTTCAAATATTAGATCAGTCTCAACTCGTTTAATAAACTAGTGGTGCATTGATCCTTGCATTAATAAACCAGAAGCTGCTCTCATCTTTGAAGGAATGCAAACAATTGTTAATATGAAACTTATGATGTACAAATTCTAATCTTTGTAAGAAGCTGTTTTGCTGCCCACCGGCGGCCATCTGATCAGAGAACAATATTATATTTTTTAAACTCTTCACTCTCATGAAAACAATTTATATAATTATAAATAGGAAAAAATACAAAAAAATAAGATTAAATATTTTTTAGAAATTACATATTACTGTTTTAGTTTTTTTTTCTTAATTAGAGATAAGTTGAATAAAAGTAGTAATAATTATATTTTTGTGAAAAAAGGTTACTACAACTCCTAATAATTAGTTTCGTGTAAAAAATAAAAATAAAAATAGTAATACGTTAACAAAATTTTAAAGATATTTTAATTCAATTAAGTATTTCAACACAAAATTTATGTTCTTATACACTCCAACAATGTTACATGTTTCCATTACAAAGTTTCCATATGTACAAGTAATCCCTTGAAATTATGAAGATGGTTCAACAAGATGATTCAATACCGCAATTGTGATTTTTGATGCATAGCCGTAATGCCTCATATTTTTAACGAACCATATATAACACCTCATTTTAAAAAGGGGATTATTATTATTATTATTATTATTATTATTATTATTATTATTATTATGTTGTCCGCATATATATATATAATTAACTGCCTTAAAAGGGGGATTAGTATTACGTCACTTTTCTTGCATTATAGCTTTTAACTCTTATATTCAAATTATTAGATCAGTGTATGCGCACAACATTTGATATTTTTAACCACACACGCATACATGAAATAAAACCAATGGAAACATGACACAAATGTCAATGCAACCACAACATGATACAAATGTCATCGCAACCGCAACCATGATTTCACGACACATATCGAATAATTAACTTACTATCACTACCATCATTACCTTCAAATCATTAGTTAATTCCATGTTGATTCTTTTATCTCCTACTTAATGCAAGAGTCCATCATGTGCTGAAATTGATTGTTTACCTCATATTTCTTTTAAAGGTAGAGATTTCTTGGTTGACAATGGGAAAAAGTAATCGCATGGTTATTTTCCATACGATTCATTTGAGTAAATATTCTCTATTGGAGGTCAATTTCATCGAAGCAATTACTTCAATGAACACTTCCTAATTACCAACCTCTAAGAAGTCATCTCCCTTATCCAAACTTTTTACTTCCTAATAAAATCTCACGGTTTTTCGTCATGTTCAAAGGAAAAGTTGACCTTGCAAATGGTGCTCTAAGGAACCAAGTCATCCTAGAACTAATCTCATCAACTCCTTGTTGCACAAACAGCTTGTCTCACTTAAAGGGGATTTTAATGATGAACAAACACCAACTCCTTGTTGCTCAAATACATATGCTCATTTAAACACAATTTTGCATTACCTAGAACTGACAAGGCCTAAAATTCCTGACATAGAATTTTGTTTTAAAGGAACTTCAGGTTTTCTATATAGGATGCTTGACCTCATTAAAGATAAACTGAGGACATCCATAACATAAATTATCTTCCTTGCCCCAAAGTCAGCACAGAAAAACCCTGTTCACTATAAAGGTTCTGAATGTTTTTCCTAAATTTCATGATATGGCATTCAACACATCAAACTCCCAAACTACAACTGCAGAAGGCTTGTACATGTAGGGGAGGTAGGAAGAGCTGCAAAGTTGTCGCATCTATTGTTATGCTGTTCAGAGTTTCTATCTCATCATCCAATCTGCCAAAAATATAAAAGATCACGTGCATGAATTTGATCTCAAAGGGGTAACACCTCATATGCCTACGGGAGATACATGGCCAGTGATGGTTGTTCTATCCACAAAATTAGCTAACATATGACTATTTTATTCAACTACCATTTCACGAAATGAGTTCTCCTAGCCACACTCAAAAGCCCTAGCCGCTATATGAACAAAGCACCTAAAAAATTAATCACCTATCTAATCTAATTCAGGAAAATTTGGTCAAAATCTCCTACAATGAAACGAGTTATTTGAATGCATAGACAGGAAATTCAGGTAAACACACACACCTGATCATAAATTTCCTAAAGAAATTCTGAATTGTAACATTGGTAAACAAAGAGTGACAATATCATCACATTAAAAATGCATTTCACTCAAAACAAATAATAGCTCAAGAAAAAAAATTGCAAGAAGCCAAGAGAGAATAAAGTAAGCAGTCCATAAACAAGAGACAGAGAGACATTGTTCCAATAGAGAAAAGTAATTAAAACCCAACAACTAAAACTGAGAAAGAATCAAACCAGTGAGTAACTAATCCTTTTAAAGCATTCCAAGAATGGCAACCAAATGTAACATAATCAACCTGCAAAAACAAACACAAAAAGAATTAGAAGAAGAAACCCCATTAGTTAATAAGTTAAAACAGCAGCAGCAGCAAAAAGACTCAAATTTTAGTTATTTGGACTTGAGAAAAAGCACTGAACCCTCTGTGAAAATGCCATGAAAGGGGTGCTAAGAAACCAGGAAAATAAAAACTTTTAAAAGGGTGTTTTTACAAAGCAAGAAAGAAGGTAGGAAGCAAAGAAGCAAGCCAGCCTACCCTCACGAACTCTGTTTGTTAATTGTTTTTTCTCCTTTGAAGTGAAAAGAAAAAAGAAAAAAACAAAAAAAAAACAAAGAGCACCCAGAAAATGTAGTCAGAAATATTTTATGTTGTTGTCTTGGAGAGACGCAGATACCGAGGAACAGTTGTGGGGCCACCATTGGTGAGCAGTGATACAGTGGCAAGTATGTGAAATAACGCATATTACAGTGCGCAATGATAGAGTGAGTCTGGGTGGACAAACTTTTGGTGGTACACGTGGTGCTTAATGATTTGATGGCTATGGAGAGAAGTTACATAAGGGAAATAAGATGGAAAAAGCGGCCTCTCTATATTTTGGAAATGTTCTCTGAAGCAAGAAAGAAAATAATTTCAAGGGTGGACAAAAATGGGGTATTATCAGATTTGGAACATAATCTTGGTTGGTGAAGAATAACATAATCTAAGGAGAAATCTAGGGCAAGCACAGTGAGATTTGAGCTTAGATTTTGGATCAATTTATAGCTGGATGATACCATCATGGATGATGCCCAGCTGATAAATGTTTAGTTACTTGCAATTCTATCATAAAGTTATCAGATTCTGTGTGTGTGAGGCTGCCATATGTTTCTGTCTTCTATGATGGATAAAAAACGCTAAGCAATTAACCATTTTGTCCACCTAGTAAAAAAGGTGTTATGGTTATGATGAGAATTCTATAGTTTGTGATTCTATTTTTGAAGAATCTTTAAAAGAGATACATGGATAAAATATTATTCTCACATCACTATTCATTGGTGATATAAGCTTAAATTGATAGATAATTAAGTAAATTTGCTGAGGAAAAGCAAAATTTAAATATAGATAACCACAGTGAAAAAAAAAGCGTAAAAAAGGGTGGTAATTTCAAGATTGAAGTCAAAAATTCATTTTGATTCTCATACTTTTCAAATAATGACTTTTTGGTCCCTTAAGTTTTCCTACATTTTATTTTTTATCCACAACTTCATTTTTCTATTTTCTCATTCCCTAATTTGATAGAGGAGACAAAAAGTCATTGGATTACAATGTTAGAGAGAGTCTCTGTAGCAGCCTCAACATTTGTATTAAAACAAAGAGCACAGACATGATGATTCAAATAAGATTTGGGATTTTTTTTTATAATCAATAAAAAATTTGGCAGAGTTTTCTCTATATTTTTAGGTATCAAGTTATCGACTTTTCATCTACAATCCCTAATTATCAAATTTCTTACTCATCCTATCATCCAGGACTTCCTCAACTCATTACATCACAACTTCTAAATAATCAATCCATACATGTCTAAACAATTCAATATCCCACATTTACATGGATACAATCCAAAGAATTATTCTACAAATTATAACTGAAGTACATTACACAATTCAAAAATTTACAAATAAAGACCATTAACGAAATTATAATCGAAATAAGTACATAATTAAAGAAGAAATTCATAATTAAGATTATACTACACAAAAGGGCTTTCGATAAACTGTTGACGCATTATATTACATAACAAAATGATAAATTCATTCATTACAAAAAAAATACCAAACAAAATATAAAAAAACTAATCTACTGTTCAATCCGATAGGGGGATGTACTTGAAAATTAATTTAATACAATAATTCGATTAGACAGATGAAGAAAAGATATCCATAAAATTCTTTTTACTTTCTTTTTTTCTTCCTTTTTTTTGAAAATTTAGTCAAAAGATCATTAAATTAACTTGCTCATATAGTATTATATATATCAATTAAATTTCAGAATAATCTATTAGTTTGTTTTCTTTTTCTTTTTTAACATCAACCAAAAATATAATTATTCCCATCGCCCAATTAACCCGGCATTACTTTCACTAATAGATGATTAATTTTCCACCAGTCCATTCAACAAGCACTATTGTCATCAATCCAAAAATTAGTTTAATGTTTAATCCATTCATCAGGGTACAAATCCCATTAACCAGGAAAATTAATTCTTCATCTCACCTATTAATTTGCCAGGGCACTAATTCTATTAAATCAGGAATTAGTTTAACGATTTACCCATTCACCAGGGTACTGATCCCATTAACCAATGACTTAATTTCTCATCACGCCCATTCACTAGGACATTAATCCCATTAATTCAGGAATTAGTTCAACGATTTGCCCTTTCACCAGGGCATTAATCCCATTAGTTCAAGAATTAATTCATCACATCGCATATCTTATTTTCTAAAATAAACAATATAATAATTACTAATTTATCAACCATAATTAATCAAATAAAAATACATATTGACCAATAATAAATTCAGGCACCGTGTAATTACCTGACGACTAAGCTCGAGCTGAAATTCCCTGCTATGGTGTCAGCCTGGCAGCTTCTCTTGAATTGACAAGTATATCACATCATTATTCTACTTTCCATATTGAAACACTCAATAAATAAAATCATTCCAATTATCCTTTTATTTGTCAAAATAAAATCATTTTGTAAATTTCCTTCCTATTCTTCCAATTTCCACATTGTAACACAATTCATTTCATCATTCAAATCAATATATATATATATATATATTCTTTAAATTTATTTATTTATTTTTTACCGTAATTTAAATCAAAGAAAAACATAAAAAAAAATTCATGATCTATTCACTCTTTAACATTAATATCATCTCTTTCTTACACAATCTCATCATCTTATCAAAATTCTTAAATTTTTATTTTTCTTATTATTATTTTTCCAAAAATCCCTTCTTCAAAAACACCTAAAATTTTGCTTTAATTATCATAATTTCTTACTTTCTCTACTCACTTCAATAATCTTAACACAATTTCACAATCAATTGTAATTTTTCATAAAATTTATCATGAACCCTAATTCCTCAGTTCACAAAAGTCAATCAATTTAAAGCATAAATTCTTCAAGAATCTTATTTAAAAGTGTAAGGGCACCTTATCAAGCAATAACCAAAGCCTTAACACTTTTAAATTGAGAAATTTTCCTTGCTTGAATTTGTTTTTCCTCTCCTAGCCGAATGCTTCCTTCTCTTTGAAAAAGAAAGTTTGTTTTTTTTTTGGTTTCCTTACCGCACACACTCATTTGCACTCATATATATCAATTTTTTCTTCCCCCCTCCCCCTCCCCCCACACTTACACACATATAATTACTTAACTTTTAAAAAATGCCTTCTATATCCCTCAATACTAAATTTTATGATTTTTGGGTAAAATTTCATGAATCCTGACTCCTGTTTATACCAAATTTTACCCGGGTTATTTCAAATTTCACTCAATTACTCGTTAGTACTTTCAGTTTCATGAAATTCACTTCCATAAAAATTATATTCACATTTTTGTGTTTATATATATATATATATATATATATATATATATTAACACCCGAACAAAACACTTCAATTCAGATTCTCGAATATATCATCATTCTTATAATTTAATTTATCACTTTCCCTCATTTTTCATAATCTTAACTTTTATTAATATCAATAATATTACCCGAGGTTTTACAGTCTCAGTTGACACTGATTTTCACCATAAAAAATGGTCGATTTTTGTTTTAATGAGTTTCATTTGATAAAGAGAGTTTCATTGAATTGTTTTTTGCCCTTGAAATTGCCAAAAACTTTATGGTTTTTGGGCTATTTTATTGGTTTATTACATCATAAAGACCATTTTTAGGTGTTTTAGTGTGAACTTTGCTTAAATTTGCATTTTCGGGTCAAAAACACCCTGCTTAATTTTCTAGTCACCTCTCCAATGGTCAAGAACAGGAAAGTCACGGTAGGTGACATGTCGCTTTTTTTTATATTTATTTTTTCAAAAATATTTGGAGCATTTTCAAATAAAAAAAGGCCCATATGTACCAACCCTTTTTAAAATGGGCTTGATGTGTAGGCCTGACTTACTAGGTCCAAAAGCACTTGATCTATTTCTATTTTTTTTTTCTAATTTTGTTTTCTTAATTGATATTTTTTTATGTATTTTTAATGAATTTTTGAATTTATATTTAAATTAATACTTTTCTCTCTAAATATTTAGATTGTTTATTTAGTTTTTTTTAAATATAGGTTATCTTTTACTTATCTTTTATGTATTTAATATCTAGAAAAAATTATTTCAATTCATCTATATGGTTTTTTTTATATTTTATATGAATAAACTTTATTTTCATGACGTGTTTATAAAAATAAGAATTATTTGTTCTTGGTAAGAAAAAGTGACCTTTAAGATAAAAAAAAAAGAAGAAGAAGAAGGAGAAAAGTGTGTATGAAGAGGAAAGTTAAGGTTAAGTATCATATTTATGTATCTTTTACTTTTATGAAAATGATTATCATTTTATTTTATAATTTGATTGGCATTAAGAACTCTTTATTAGTTTATTAGTTCATATTTTTGTAAGATTTGTTTTTTACATTTCTCAATTAAGAGAATAATAATACAATGAAATACACTTGAAACATTGTCCTATTTTTCTACTACATTAAAAATTAACTTAAGATCCTATATGTGGCACGATGCGTTAACAACTATTTTTGTATTTATGAACACTTATGGTCCTTACTTTATTTTTATTATATGTAAACATCAACTTTTTTATTCACAATTATAATTTTCTCTTGATTTTTAAAAATACATTAACAACATTTATACATTTTTCTTTTGCGTTCAAAAAATTATCTGACTCGTAGCAAAGTGAATTAAATAAACACGTCAACACTTTTTTTTTTTGTATTTATGATTAGGATTTGTTTTTGTTAAAAATGCAATTGAAAAGCATACAAATTTATTTTTTTGCTAAAAACATTTTTGTGATCCATAACAAAGTGCGAGTTAAATAACTACTAATATGGCTATAGTAAGTCTTTTAGTATATGTGGATGTAGGAAGCAATGTGTTATATTATTAGTTAGATATAACTTACCTATTAATTATTAAAAAACATAAATAAATAAATATATTAATAGAAACCTAAAAGAGATCGGCTGAAATATAATATTTTTGTCCTTTTTTTATTTTGTTTCACATTTCTCAATTAAGAGAATCATGATATAATGAAATGTATTTGAAACACCGTCCCATTTTTCTACTACATTAAAAATTAACTTCCTACATGTGGCGCGTTGCGTTAACAATTATTTTTGTATTTATTAACATATATGATCTCCAGTTTATTTTATTATACGTAAATATCAACTTTTTTTATTCACAATTATATTTTTTCCTCTCGATATAAAAAAATACATTAACAACACTTATACATCCATTCTTTTGTGTTGGAAAATATTATTTAACCCATAGCGAAGCGAATTAAATAAACACGTCAATACCTTTTTTTGTATTTGTGATTAGGGTTTATTTTTTTTTTGTTAAAAAAATACATTTGAAAAGCATTTATATTTATTTATTTTGCTAAAAAACATTTCTGACCCTTAGTAAAGTGTGAGTCAAATAACTACTAATATGGCTATAGTGAGTGTCTTTTTAGTATACTTGGATGTAGGTAGCAATGTGTTATATTATTAGTTAGATATAACTTACCTATTCATTATTAAAAAAAAACATAAAATAAATAAATATATTAATAGAAACCTAAAAGAGATCGGCTAAAACAATATAGTCTCCAAGAAAAAATATTGTGAATTCACACAATGTTTACTTTCTCTTTTTTTATCCTTTTTTTATTCAGTTATCTTTGATGATGAATTAATAAAGATTTGAGATGGTTCAATTTCACAAAATTTTTTTTTGTTGTTTGTAAGAAATTGAAAATGAGAAGATCAAAATTGAAATAAATAAAAAACCAAATTTTTTTTTTTAAAAAATATGGTGTCAACTTTGCCTTTTATTTTTTGCTTTTAATCATCTACTTTTTTTATTTATAAAAAATTGATCTTTCAATATTATGTTAATATTTAGAATTTAAAGTTGGTAATTTTATATGAGCATCTACAACTAAATAAAAAGCCGCACCATTGGTTTGGTGCTCAACTTTACGGAAAAAAATTTGATTATATTGTTTTAGAAAAAATAAAAAGACCAAAACTAAAACACGAAAAAAGAAAAGAAAAAAAGGAGGCTTAAAAAAACAAATTGTGCCAGCACCTCCATACCTTGTAATTTTGATAAATCTTCTTTTTGGTAATGAAACTTTTTGATTCAAAACTTTATTTTACTTGTATTTTAATTCTTGAGGTTGAGAAAGAAAAGAGAAATTCATCAAAAAATTACAAAGAAAAGAGAAAATTAGCAAGTATCTGCTCGAAAAAACAAATGGGCAAGCAAACATACGCAGGCCTTACTTCTAGAGGCTTGTACGATAATGGGCAAGCAACATTGTTTTTTTGAGGTTCGCACAGTAATGACTAAATACACAACATGACATTACTCCTGTGCTGTCAACAATTCTTCTAACTTCTTCAGCAATGTGAAGC
>Ga0325402_1001434_pt1 | contig 19496 bp, 10 predicted proteins | sample PopdelMetagenome_22_FD_207212 | JGI IMG/M metagenome (GOLD analysis project Ga0325402, IMG submission 207212) | Populus deltoides microbial communities from Bellville, Georgia, United States - Xylem-PdKOR-R3 | ecosystem: Host-associated > Plants > Phyllosphere > Stem > Wood/Secondary xylem...
AAATACACTTTAAGTTACTAGATTAGGAGACTCACCATTGAATCCACATTAAAATCATATATGATGGAATAACTCATAAATATTCATTTTATTTTCTTATGTTTACATTAATAATTGAAATAAATTCACAAAAAAATATAGATATTTATTTTTGAGGTTGACCTCAATTTCACATGTATAAAGTATTAAAATGATGTTTTTAATTAGAAAATACAAGTTGCACCGCATATGATAAATGTAGGCCATCAACAACTACTATTACAATTTAGTCCACATGGAATTTTTTTAATGGTAACATATGATAAAGAGAGAGTTTTGCATGTGTAGTGAAGTCAAATTTTTTCCTATACAGTGTGTGAGCATACCCTTCACACACAAAGCATTATGGGAATTTTCTTTCAGGAATTGAAAAGATGTAAAACACTTGCTTTCATAGTTATTATTTATTAGAAACTGGCAGAAGCTACTTTTATTTGGCAAGACTACAGTGATTAGATAGTCTAATGCATCACTAAGTGGTGTCTCGGAGTGTCTCATCGCAGTCTCATTATGCGTAGGCCTGAGGATTTGCAACTACGTAGGTTTCCACAGCCTTGTAAACTGCTGCAGCCTTTTCCTTGCCTTCCTTAATTTCCTCTTCCTTTATTTCAGCACCTGGTTTTGGGAAATACTTGCACACCACTGTAGTTTTGCATCCTCCTTCAGGGGTGGCCTCGAACTTCATATCATAAGCAATTGATTCAAATTTGCCCAGCAAAGGAATACCCTCGATTGTTGTGTAGCTATGAGTCAGGTTGACTTTGTCCACTGCATCAATCCTGGTCTTCGCATACTTACCTGCATAAGAGAAGGAACAAAGATGACAATTCTGTCAATGTGTACTTCTCCTTATGCTGCAATTAATTAAATATTTTGTTCTATTGAATAAACAAGTGAAAAGTAACTAGCCTTCGGCAAAGGTCAATTTCTTGATAGTCCCAGGGCCTCCATTTCCTTTGATTGTTTCAATACTCTTCACAGCCTGCGGCACGAGCTTGGGAACGAGGGTGTCAGCCTCAAGTACCATGGCCGTGAACAACCTTTTAGCCGCGGCGGGGCTGGAGAACTCCTCAGTGAATGTGAGAACTTCCATGATTTTTTCTAAAGCAAACAGTGAAGAGAAGGATATGAAAAGATGGGTGACGAAGTGAAAACAAAGGTTTGGTATTTATATATAGATTGAGAAGAAAAGGGTGTAATGTGTTAGTGCTAGCTAGTGTGTGCTGCCAATTACTATGGCTGGCACCACCTCAACTAATTCAGTAACTAATTATTCAGCTTGAAATAAAAAATTCGGTAGCGGATGAGCTACTGGCATGTACATAATTTCTAGAAGACGATTTCAACGAGGAAAATGGTTGCTAGAGGGCGGCGACTTGTGCACTACAATACCAGAGTTTTAGCCAACCCAATATTAATGGCAGGGACCATTCTCTCTCCTACCTAGTCGGCATTGATGCTTCATAATTCCTATTTTCGTTGGTTCCGTGTATGACTCGGTTAAAGTCATTAATTGAATTGAGTAGGTTAATCGGGCTTTTATGAATTATTTTAAAAAAGTTAAAAAAATGTACTTTTTAAAAAAAAATTAAATTAGAATTTGGCAAGGTTAATTAAGTCTTGGATTGACTCATTGGATCATAAAATTTAATTAAGTCAATTTTCAACTATTAAGAAAATTGTTTATACGACATCTATTATGTTTTTTCCTGACCTCAATTATATGGTGTTTGGTTACAAAATAAAAGTGTGGTTTAGTTTATGGGATTTATCAATAAATGAGGTTTGACCTCAAGTTTTGATGAAGCAATTTTTACATATTTCCAGTCCTGCATTTTTATTTTTAGCTACTTCATTTTTATTGTTGAAGAGACAGACCAAAACAACCTTCATAATTTTCATTCCCTTCAAGAAATAACTGTATAAATTAAAAAAAAAGCTATAAATTAGATCTAAAATGTTTGTGTTTGAATAGAACGGCATCAAGTGTGCTTGATGTCAAAAAAAAAAACAGTTTTTTAATTTATTAAATGATAAAGTAGAATGAAATAGGTGTATAAATTTAATTAAATCTATAATATTTCAATTAAAAACCATTAATATTAATATGTCTTTTTTAATTATTTTATAATCTCAATTTGAAAAGTATTCTTAACCAAACATATTAAACTATTTTTTGTTTAACTTCAATTTCAACCACAGTTTAAACCAAACATATATTTCACCAAACCAACCTCAACTAAAAGTGATTTTTATAAAATAATTTTTTTCAAACCACAACCATAAACCTACCACAAGTCTCACATCAGCTAGTCATCAAAATAACCAACCAGGTGAAGTCTCACATCTTATGCACTGAGAAAAAAAGAAATTGTGGATATAAATGTAGTTTTAGTTTTATGAGTTAATAAAAAAAATCCAACATTTAACTAAACATAACTCTCAATTTTTTTAATTAATTATTTATAATTTGTACATTTCTAAATAATGAGAATTAATGTGTTCATGATCATATGATGAAGTCTAGCGGAATTTAATAGAATTTACAAACCCAAGATCTATCTAATCCAAGTTTGAGTATGAAATTGAGCTTATCATAATGAAAGATTTGCTCCAAGGCAACAAAACTATAAATCACCCTATCACAACGCTTACTCCTGGAGACGAGCAAAAGAAATATAAAATCAATAACAAAAATTGATCAATTCTTTAAAGAGTTGAAGTTCAAATCAAGAAACAAGAGAGACAATATTTTATTTTGAAAAAAAAATATATTCTTGAAGAATTCTTCACAAAGAGTACTTCTACTAGAAAGCTAAGTAACTCTAGTTTTCCTAATGGGTCACACATAAACTCAGTTTAAATAATACCCAAACCAAGCTAAAACTAACATATACTAATTAAAATAAATAAAATAAACAAGCCTGGAACTTAAACAAGTATTGCCGCACAAAACAAAGATAGATCAATAGCTCAACTAATTAAAATAAGACAAGATCGGTTTTTCTTGTAATTTACTGGCAGCATCAAAGATCTACTTCAAACGAATAATTCTCTCTTATCTTAAAGAATTAAATGATGTTCCATATATCATTGGAAATATATGGAAGTCTAGTTTCCAACCCAACAAGAATATAATCAAAATTGACTTGTAGCTCCAATTATAATCAAAACAATATCGAAAGGTCAAACTGTCCGATTTGAGTCTTTTTATTTCAATCCTTATGTAATGACCTTGGTTCCACCAACAAGCCCTTATTGAACATGAATTATATTAAGCAAGGCTTGCTCTTCATTATTTATTACTCTCTTAAAGTTCACCTTAGCCCATGTATCTCGAAGAAGTCCATTGAAAGTCTCTTTAAACCTCTTAGCCTTAAGCCTTGTCACTATACCAACTGAAACCTCTAATGGATCCTTTAGTGTTGTTTGGATTGCATCATTATAGGATCATTTTTTTTTATGAAAGAGTATCTAGGAGATAGATTGAAGTTAAATCCCATAAGGCTTAGAAACATATTGATGTAGAACTCTTGATCACGTGGTCAAACAACTCCTAACAAAGTTGAAATACAACCTAAAAAGCCAAAAACCAGGTTTGATAGAACTCTGAACCAAAGGTAACCCTGTACCTTAACCAAAGGTATTGGAATAAACTTGGACCCAAATATAACCTTGTACTTAAGAGACAGAAGTATGCGAATAACATCATGAACTTAGTTAATCTTTGATAAGTCGAATGTATGATTTTTGTCCATGCAAAGAAAGGATGTTTTATCACAAACAATAATAAAAAAAAACTCACGTTTATTATCACCAAGCTTCTAAGATTTGCAGCTCCAAAAACATTATATAGTCTCCTCTAAATAATTCTAATGGATCCTTTTTGGGTTATAAACTAATGGGTCTAAACTAGGAATCAACTAATATAAGTCCAATAATGAAATAAACTCTTAAACAAAGTTTAATGGGTTAGAACAAACCCAAATTAAAAATAATTCTTCAACATCAAATAAATAAAATAGGATAATAAAAATAAGGTTTTCATACTAGAATTTATCCATGTAGCTGGAATCTCCAAGTTCTTTTGAGTAGTGTTTTGGCCAAAACTTTTAGTGTAGGTATTCAACTAGGAAACTTTGTTTTGATTGCTAGAATTTCCTTCTTTATATTGCCTACTCTTAGTCTCCTTGATGTTCTAGGAATACCAGCAAAATAAGAAAAAGAAACCTAAGAGAAAGATCTCCTAAGATGTTGTCATATCAAGTCATGTGAAATTTGAAGTCCTTGCAAAGTATAGACTTCAATTCTTCAATGAATCTAAGCCATATTAGCAACCTTTGTATCCTATGTCCATGAACAAGTTTAATGCCTAAATAAGCCTTGTTTAATTTCTTTGTTTGTCTAAAATTAACTCATTACAGGTCTGGACTAATTAAGCCAAAAGTAGCTAAGAAAAAGCACTTTATCGATGAATCTATTAAGACAGTAACAACAACTTTGACCAATTTACATAATATTATTTCAAAATCTTATTGACCTGAAATTTATCAAAATATAGTTCCATGTTTCTAGTATCTTACTATAAAATTTCAGCTTGATTTGATGCACAGTTTGAGAGATATGTTTGATTTCGCAAAATTGATCAATAAGTATTTTAAGGAAAAAATAGTACCTAACTTGGTTCGTATCTTCTCCTCCCTCTCTGAAAATATTCATCCTCGAATCTATAATATGAAGATCATCCCCTGAATAAAACAAATCAGTGCCAAATCAAAAAATAACATTATCATCAAATCCTGAAAGAACTTTATTAGCAAAAAAGGTCTTGTTGGTATATAATTTCTTTTTTTCACCCATCTTCCCCGTCTTTAATTTTAGTTGCTCATCATATATTTGCTTAGGTGTCAAAGGCACCAGAATTATAGGCCTTTCATCCATTTCAAAGGAATATCTATTTATCAATCCATCATGCATAACTCTACTATCATACTATCATAGTCTACCAAACAACAAATAACTAGCTTGCATTGGCACAATAGTCACGTAACACCTCATCACAATATTTAACAATATAAAAAAAATATTCACCTTCACCTCACCACTATCATTCAACTATTGTAATTTATAAGGTATGAGATGTTTTATTGTGTGCAAGTTAAACTTTTTCACCAATTCAGTATTAATTACATTAGTGCAACTATCACCATCTATTATTAAGCTACATACCTTATTTTGAACATGGCATCTCACTTAGAATATGTTCTCCTTCTAATATTTTAAATCATCCACTTTGACATGCATATTCAATGCTCTCCTCACCATAAGTGTCTCTTCCTTAATCAGATACTCAACACAAACATCATCAGCATCTATTAATGGTGACATCTTCATCCTCCTCATTAGTCTCACCTTATTATTTGCTTTCATAACCATGACTCTTTTGTTTGGATACTGTGAAGCAATATGACCGAAACCTAAATAACGAAAGCATTTAATATCATGATTACGAGAAGTACGAATATCTTTAATACCTTTACCAATGACCAAGATATCTTTCTTCTTTCTAAGGTATTCAACCTTACCCTTCTTATTCAACTATGATGGACCAACCTCAGTGTTAGTTTTCTAATAAGGTTTTCAAGGTGTCAAATGGCCTAATGGTTGGCTTTTTTGAAAGATAACCTTCTATTTAAGTTTTTTCTCCATTTTCAAAACCACACGCACCATCACCTCAAACTCCAAATAATGATGTAACTCCATAATATACGTTATATCATGATTAAGTTCATTCATGAATTTAGTCATAATAGCCTCTTTATCCTCCTTACAATTGGCACAAATATCAACCTCATTGTCGCGGGGTCGCACTGCAACGTCATCTGGTGACGGTGGACGCTTTTGTCATGCCTCCCGATGAGGTGTTGTGTGTTAGGAAGAGTTTTTGGATTTAATCATAAAATTATTATTAATGTTTAGGAGTCACCACCTAGTATTATGGTTACTAGGAACATATGGTCTGCAAGAGTCGGGTAAGGGACTGGTAGTGCAAGGGGAAGACGCATCACCCCCAGTGCACCCTACCTAAGGTAAGCTGCATTGTTGTTTGATTGTTTTTCTAGGTTGGGTTTCTATTCGTTGGTCTTTTCTAAGGTTTAAGATAGATCTCTCTTCATGAGAAAGCCTCTACCTTATTGGGTTAAATCCTAACCATTCTAAAGTCTGAATTTTAACATCACATTTATTTATACCTTGTATCTTTAATATCTAAAGGTGTACTTTATCATGTAATTTTACACCCTACATATATTAAAGTCTACATCTAAAAAAAAAATATTTTTGACATTTTGGTCAAATCCTAATGGATAATCCTAAACTGGTTACGATATCCATTTTTGAATTTTTTTAAAATATGAAAAAAATGCAATTTTTGTTTTTTATGAAAAATATACTTTGAAAACTTTTAGGATTTGGCCATATGCATAAAAATAAAAATTTTTTTGAAAAAGGAAATTCATTTTAAAGTTTTTTTTTTAGAGATATTTTTTAAAATGTTTTGAATTTTTTTGAAATGCTTCAGAGAAAACTGAATATTTTAATACCAGATTTGTATTTTACAGTGTAAATATACAACCCGATATTATGCAAAATTGGTAGAAAAACATTTGAGAAAATCTTTTTTTAAATGATTTTTGAAAAAATTTGGATTTTTTTTGTTTTGTTTTGTTTTAATAACATTTTTTAATTTTTCTGTTGAAGGGCCGAGCCGGACCCAATCAAGACATTTAGGCTAGGCCAGAACTGGCCCGACCCAGGTGAGAAGTGAATTATTTGCAGAACGTGAATAGAAAGTTCATGTTTTACATGCAACTTTGTTGTTGTAAATGGCGGAGTGAAGCGGGAGGCAACCTAGTGGAGGAGAAGGAGCCGCTGTCTAGGTGGCTGACAAGAGGCTTGTGGTGGCGTTGATGGAGAGTTTGGTCGTCCGTGTTACTACTATGTAGGAAGAAGAAGTTTGCAAAGAAGAGAGAAAGGCTGGAAAGAGAAGATGGAGAGAGTTGTGGTGGCTGCTTGATGGCCGGTTGGTGGTTATGTTGGCTTCCTGTGGTGGAGCTGGTGTTCATGGTGGTGTATAGGCTAGGTTTGTTGGTATTCTCACCAGAGAAGGCAGTTGTGAAAGAGGCCGCAGAAGACTGACAGGGAAAGAAGGAAAATGGAAACAGGGGAATGACTGGTTTTTTATAATTTTTGTACCTGATTTTCTTCTTGCTTAGGTGATGAAATGCACCCCTATTTATAGGAGGTGGAAGAGGGGTATTTTGTCTTTAATGGTGCCAAATAGTGGCCTTTGGTTTGGCTGGAAAGGATCTCAACCGTTGGTTCAAAGTGTGCATCATGAGTTGTCAAATCTACAAGAAAAGGCTGTCTGAGTTGGCTTCTTTAGGCCGGCGCCAGGGCCGATGTCATGTTAATAGGCTTGAACGGACCATACTCTGAGATAGAGGGATGTCAGGTGATAATTTTGGTGTATGTGTTGTCAATTTTGGTGGACATATAAGGCATTAAATGCACCTTAAAAGTAGCTTCATGAGCTGTCATTTTTGGGCAAATTCAGGGAAGACAATGAACAGTGATCAGACGACGCGTAGTGAGGTTTTTTAAAAAATGCAAAACGACGTCGTTTAGGGTTAAATTAGGGAGTTTTGTCCAACTTCAATGTAGTCCTTTATCTTTCAATTCCGTTCAATTGAACCCCTAATTGACCTTAAACTTTTGATTTAATGCAAATTAGCCCCTGTCGAGCTTCAATTTGAACCCCATATTTATGCATCTTTTGCACTTTGATCCTTGGTCTTGATTTTATGCAATTTAACCCCTAATTGACTATTAAACTTTCAATTTATTCAATTTTACCCCTAATTTTTGTCAATTAAGCCCTATAGTTTGGTGCCTTTTGCAAATTGGTCATTGGCTGTGAATTTTATCAATTTAACCCCTAATTGACCCTAAACTTCAATTTTCTTACAATTTGACCCCTAATTTCAATCAATTAACCTGGTAAAAAATAAATTTAGTCTTTTAAAATTCCAATTTTCTCAATTAAGCCCCAAATAAAATTAATTGGACCCATATAAAGTATAATTAAGTCCTTGCACTTAATTAAATCTTTCAATTGGACCCAAATTAATTCTAAAACATAATTAAAAATGAATTTGGCCCATGATCAAATTGACCTATTAAAAATTTAATTATGTCCTTGGACTTAATATTTATGCAAATTCGTCCAATAATCATTTAATTTGACCTTAAATTTGCATTTTTTTCTCTATTTTTGGGCATAATGGAGTACAATTAGGCCTTGATTTTCCTCCAAAATTGCAACTTGAATTTTAGGGAATAACCCAGAATTAGGTTATGACACTCATAATGGATTTCATCTCATCCCAAGTATTAACTTGTCTCTCATCACTCCTTACATGGCTTGTCACTAACTGATTCCACCACATTATAGCATAGTCAGTAAAAGCAATCATAGCAAGCTTGGCTTTCTTGAGCTCTAGATAATTATGACACTAAAAAAAAATATACTTCATATTCTTCTTCCACTCTAAATAAGCTTCTGGATCATTCTTCTCCTGAAAAGCTGGTATTTTTAACTTAATTGTACCCAAATCTCAACCAAACTCAATATTATGGTCATGGTACATGTAAATTACCTCTCTGGCCAAAATCATCATCATATCTATCCCTTTCGTACCAACAATTCCACTGTTGTCCAAACCATTTCCATTGGCCCATAGACATATTAACAAAATCAACATCATCCATGTCCATATTATCAACTACAAACTCATCCACATCAGTGTTAACTTGCCTAACAGCCTTCCTAACATTAAATTATCTTTGCTCGGGCCTGTTTTGAACCCCACTATGATCATTAGCATGTCTCCTCTCTAACCTATCCCACCTATCTCCAAATTCATTGGCCATCTGATCTATCCGTTGATTAATAATTCGTAATTGAGTTACAATTTCATTTCCCCCTCTTTATGGTGTCATGTTATGTTTGACTTAGACATTTTTAAATCTAAACAATTGGCTAGATGACAAGAAATAAACATTCCTCATCCACTTCCTTACATGTTTACAGTTCTCATACTTTATGACAAAATAAAGACACATTAAAATTAATTAATGATATTGGAAGCTAAAATTAACACAAAAATTATCTCTACACTATAGAAATAATCTGACTAAAACTAGAAACAAGTAGGAAAACTTGAAACTACCCAAATTTGTTTTCACCGAACTGATTGGACCACTTTAACTCGAATTGACTTGCACATATATATTTTTTTTATCCCAACACAACAACAAATATTTTCTAGACAATAGGTATTTTTTAAAAGAAAATGTGATGCTCTAAGCAAAACACTATTTTTTATTCAATAATCCATGGGTACCTTAAATTTGATAGAATCAAACAACTTAAATAGACTTAACAAATAACCCTTATAGATCATAGATGCAAAGCCCAAAGAAAAGCACAACAAAAACTAAAGCTCAAAGCACTTAATAAACCATAAACAATGACTAATGGGCTGTCATGAACCCATATTAAGGTAAAAATCCAAATTATACAATATACTAAAAGAGATCAGTGCCTATGTTATTGTTTAAATATACACAAAGCATTGTGGATTGGAGTACTATAATGGCAGAACTGCCCTTGCCACAAAAGGTTGGAAAGATTGTAGGGGGAGGGCGGGGATGTCTTTTTACTGAGATGTATATGGCATTGAAGGGATGTTTAGGGAGAAAATGATCAGCTTCAGTTTTAGTGGGATTGCATGCCTCAAACTGCAGACACCTGGCGCTGGGGCAGGCAAGCCCTAGGTGCCCGCACGCCAAGTGAGGCTGCAAGTCACAAGCTGCAAACATATGACGTTGGGCTACCCTAGGAGCTAGGGCCAGACCCACGCCCATGGCTGCAGACCCAGGTGAGCGAGTCTGAAGACCCTCTCGGAACGCCTTAGCCTTGGGTCCTGCATCAGGACCCAATGTTGTTAGGTCCGACGTTAGGACCCACTGCTCATGAGTCCTAGTCAAGACCCATTTTGCGTGAGTCTTGTGTCAGGACCCAGGTCTCTTGGGTCCTTTGTCAAGACACAAGGTTCTTGTGTCTTGGATTTATTAATATAATTATTTGTGTTATAAATATTATTATTTTTCTTATAATTCAAAGTATTCATCTCAAGAATATAATTATTTGTGTTATAAATATTATTATTTTTCTTATAATTCAAAGTATTCATCTCAAGAATATAATTATTTGTGTTATAAATATTATTATTTTCATTACAACTCAAAGTATTCATATAAAAAATATTATAATTTGTGTTTGAAATATTATTATTTTTATTATAATTCAAAGTATTAATATAAAAAATATTATTATTTATGCTATAAATATTATTATTTTTATTATAATTCTCCTAGGCTCTCCAGACACATAACCAATTGACCTTGGGTCCTGCGAGTCAAAAATATTATTATTTGTGGTATAAATATTATTACCTTTATTATAACTCAAAGTATTCATATAAAAAATATTATAATTTTTTTTGAACTATTATTATTATTATTATTATAACTCAAAGTATTCATATAAAAATATAATTATTTGTGTTATAAATATTTTTTTATATAATTCTTTTGGGTGCTGCGTCAAAACCCAATTCTGTTGAGTTCGGTGTTAGGACCCAATGCTCTTAGGTCCTGCATCAGGACCCATTTCATTTGGGTCCTCGCTAGGACCAAGTCTCTTGGGACTACGGTTGGACCCAACACTATTTTGGGTGCATCTGGGGCAAGACCCAACCCGAATGGATTGTGCTGAGCAGGACCCAACTTAAAATATTCTCCTTAGGTCTGGTTGCGAAATCAGACCCAATCTCAATATATTTAAAAATAATTTTAAAAAATAAAAAATATATGAATTTGAAGTAAAAAAAGAAAAAAAAATTAATTTTTTTTCAAAACCTTTTTGAAACGTAAAAACAAACATACTTTAATAAGAAAATTTAACACAACTTGAAATGAAAAATAATTATCTTCACCCAATTTTTATATAATATAAAAAAAGTCACATGAATTTATTTCCTCTTCACAATATGAAAAAAAATCAATAAGAGAAAAGAAAACAAATTTCAAGAGGTGAAAAAATAAAATTGGAAATATCTTTAAAAAAAATTAAAAAATATATTGGGATAATATTTTTTATTTATTTAAAATCTATTTTTTATATAATCACATCAAAATAATACAAAAACATCTTAATATGAATTAAGGAAAAAATATTAATTTAAAGTAAAAATAAAATTATCAAAACATTTTTGAAAAACAAAAACAAACATGCTTTAATAAGAAAATCCAACCCAATTTGAAACAAACAAAAAAAAAAACTTATCATCACCCAACTTTTGTAGAATATAAAAAGACTCTCATCAATTTATTTTCTCTTCATTGTATGAAAAAAAAAATTAAATCAGAAAAAAATTGCAAAAACTCTCAGACCTAATATCCCAGGGTATGGCTGCGCTGCTAGACCCAAGATCGATGGGTCTTGCTGGGCAGCCAGACCCAACACCTTTTTGAAGTGGTTTGGATCTGGCTAGCCAGCCAGACCCAACGCTATTACACGTTTTGGAAGTTTTTTTGGTCTGGCTGTCAAGCCCTCTCCAACAGCTTTTGACAGAGAAGGCAACGCCCCCAATCGAGCTTGGGTCATGCTGCAGCTAGACCCATCAACCTTGGCTCTTGCTGACAAGCCTGATCCTACAATGTTGGGTCAACCTAATGCTTTCATTTTTTTTTTCTTTTCTCGATCTCATGTATTTTTTTCATAAAAAATTGAATTTTTTAATTTTTTTTTCTAATATTATCATATTAAAGTTGATGGAGCTCTCAATAAATTTTTTATTCACATCATATACTTTATATATTTGTATTATATAAGAGAATTTTTAAAAAATAAAATCCATTAAAAAATAATTTAGAAATATTTTAATATAATATTATTTTGGGTAATAAAAGATATTTTAATTTGATAATATTAGTGTATGAGATTCAAAGTTTTATTGTCTTTAGATTTTTTATTCGGTAGTTTTGAATTATATTTATTATTAAATACATAAATAAATCATGTGTTGGGTTCTGCCCCTAGGAGGACCTATTAGAGTTGGGTCATATGGGGGCAGGACCCAAAATAACATTGGGTCCGATTGCACAACAGGATCCAATAAGTTTGGGGATCCAAAAGCACTTGGTCCAGATCCAATTCTCTTAGATAGACCTAATTCTCTTGGGTCCTGCGTCAGGACCCAAGACTAATGGGTCTTGAGTCTGGACCTAATTCTGGTCTTGCGTCAGGACCTAAAGGAAATTGATCATGGCTCTAGACTCAATTCTCTTGGGTCCTGCGTTAGGACCCATTTCGATTGGATCTTGCCTCCGCACCCAATTCTCTTGGGTTCTACGTTAGGACCCAATTCTCTTGGGTCCAACGTCAGGACCCAAGGGTGATCGGTCATGCATTAGAACCCAAAAGAATTGGGCCCTGCATCAGGACCCAAGGTTCTTGGGTCTAAGGTTTTAAAATATTATTATTTGTGTTATAAATATTGTTATTTTTATTATAATTAATATTATTTATAAAATAATTATTAAATTTGAAAAAAAAAATATTATCAATATTGAAAAACAACCTTAGATTTAATTTGAATGGTAAAATTAAAAATTGTTGTTGTTGTTGTTGTTATTATCATTAATAAATCTTAAAAAATACTGTTATTACTATTGAAGAAAAACCAATCTAAAAAAATTTAAAAATATAAGAATTTGAGTAGACAAGTTAAATAGACTTGAAACTCTTGGGTCTGGCATTGCAGTCAGACCCAACACTTTTGGTCTTATATCTTTTTGATAATTTTTATGAAAATAAAAATTAGCTCACGACGTAGCACGGGCCACCTAACTAGTTGATAACTAAAACAAATCTTTAATAATGAAAACCCAAATAATAAATATAGTTCTTCACAAACAAACTTAAATATCCCAAACAAACAAATGAATTTGTCATTAAATATCATCAACCATTCATTCCTTGTATGGATAGGATAAATAAAGAATCCTTATAAGAAATAATTTTAAAATATTATGGAATCCTTGCCACACTTAAAAACTATGTTGATGTCCATTAAAAATCCTTATAGAACTAGAAAATTTCATAAATAAGCTATTGAACATCCTTGCATTAATAGGAAAATAATCATCTCTAAATAGAAAATTCACAAGTTAAAAGGCAAAAAATAACAAAATATGTATTGCATCAGCTGACCTGTATCGCAAGACCTTTTTTTAACTCTGATTGACCTAAAATTTTAATCCAATGTATAAAAATATGTGTAGAATTTCCTAGTAAAATTTTAGCTTGACAGAGCGATGAGATTGAGAGTTATGTTTGATAACGTAAAACTAGAAAGTAGAAACAATTACGGTAGAATTCAAATTTCATTATTCAACCTTTTCTTAGATTGTATCATTATAAAGTTAGTTATACTTTGACAAGTTCAATTTCTCTTTATTTTAAAAAAAGGAAAACATGTTGTTCCAAGCAAAACACCAATTTTTACAAATTAATCCATGGTTGCCTTAAATTTGACAACAATAAACAACTTAAATAAACTCAACAAATAACTTTAATATATCATAGACCTAAGACCCAAAACAAAGCCTAATAAAAACTAAAGTCCAAAACACTTAATAAACCCTAAACAATGACTAATGAGCTCTCATAAACAAAAATTAAAGTAAAAGTCCAAGCTGAAACTAAAACAAGTCCTTAATAATGAAAATAACACAAAAACCAAATAATAAATATAGTTCTCATGAAAAAAAACTTAAATAGCTCAAAAAATGTTATTAAATACCACCAGTCCTTCTTTTCTCATGTAGTTAGGATAAATAAGAAATCCTTGTAAAAAAAGAATTTTGAAACATTAAAGAATCGTTGTTGTACTTAAAAACTATATTTTTATCAATTAAAGATCTTTATAGAACAAGAAAAATAATAAATAAGCTTCTGAATATTCTTGCATTAGTAGGAAAATCCAAATAGAAAGTTTATAGGTCAAAAGACAACAAATAATAAAATATATATTGAATCTGCTGACCTGTACCACAAGACCTTTTTGAACTCCAATTGACCTAAAATCTTAACCCAAACTATAACAATATGTCTTGAGTTTCCTGGTAAGATCTTAGCCTAATACAATGATCAGATTGAGCGTTATGCTTGATAATGTAAAACTAGATAGCAAACATAATTACACTAGAATCTGAATTTTCTTTTTCAACCTTTTCTTGGATCGTATCATTCCCTCTATCTTCAATATGATTCATCTTCAAATTACCAATAGGTATAATGGATGTTTTATATGCCTCTTGTTTAAGCATTCAGAGCTCTTTTCTTACCAACATTCACCTCAAACAACTTTATATGAAAGTAACATCCCTTCTTTTTTGTCTTTCATTTTTTTTGCATTATTGCTCTGCTATCTCTGAATCTTTCCAAGTCTAATACTAACTAATACAGATCTTTTGATCACGTGGTCAAGCAATTCCCAATGAAATTGAAATACAACCTGGAAAGTTGAAAACCAGGTTTGATAGAACTCTATCTTAAAGGTAATTATGTACCTAAGAAATAAATATGTTAAAATAAACTTGAACTCAAAGATAACTATGTACCTATGAATCATAAGTATGTGAATGACACCACGAAACCAATTAATCTTCAATAAGTCAGTTGAACGATCTTTGTCCCTGCAAAAAAAAAATATTTTTTACCACAAACAATAAAAAAACTCATGTTTATTATCACCAAGTTGTGAAAATTTGCAACTCCAAAAACATTATATAGTCTCCTCTAAATAACCCTAATGGACTTTTTTTGGGTTGCAAGCCAATGAGTCCAAACTAGGAATCAACTAATTTAAGTCTAATAATGAATTAAACACCTAAAAATATCTAATAGGCCACAACAAACTCAAATTGAAAATAATAGTTTAACATCAAATAAAGAATATAGGATAATAAAAATAAAGTATTCCTAATAGAATTCCTCTATGTAGCTGAAATCTCCAAGCTCTACTGAGTGGTGTTTTGGCCAAACTTTTAGTGTAAGAATTAAAATAGAAAACTTAGTTTTAATTGATAGAATTTCCTTCCTTATATTGCCTCTTCTTTGTCTCCTTGATGTGCTAGGAATACCTGTAAAATAAGAAAAGTAAATCCAAGATAAAGAACTCCTTAGATGTTGCCACATCAAGTCCACGTGGAATTTGAAATCCTTACAAAGTATGGACTCCAATTCTTCAATGAATCCAAGCCATATTAGAAACCCTTGTATCCCAAGCCCATGTACAAGTTTAGGGTCAAAATAAGCCTCATTTAATCTCCCTTTTCTATCCAAAATTAACCCATTACAGGTCTAGACTAATTGGATTGAAAATAGCCAAGAAAGAATACTTTGTTGACGAATCTGTCAAGACAGTAATAAGAACTTTAACCAATTTAAATAATATGTTCCTAAACTTCAATTGACGTGGAAGTCTAGAATAATAGATTTCTATGTGTCTAGCATCTTCTTGTAAAATGTTAGATTTATTCGATGTACAATTTGAAAAATATCCCTGATGTCGCAACACTTATCAGTAACCATTTTAAGAAAAAAAATTAAACCTAACTTGACTCATATCACACATCTTGGAAATGAATTTTGAGATAAAAATAAAACTTTGTCATCTTCCAAACATATTTATATGATAGGACTCCAACAGTATAGTCATATCTGACAATCTCATTTTTTTTTCTATATGTTAAAAAGCAATCTGCTAACACTTTGCAACATTGATTAGTAACCAAATAAATAAAGTATGAAAAACTTAAATGAACGAGTTACTTGTTTACAAAGAGAAAAACTTTTGAAGAAGTTTTCAAAAGATAAAAAACCCTTTTGGGCAGCCAAACCTGAAATAGACAACTTTCACTATTTTAGAAGATTACAAGAGGAGTATTTTTTACTACAAACTCTTTATAACTATATTACCTTACTTTTTAAGACAAACACTCTATTTTATCTTCTACTGCAATAGTTTGCCAAAACACCTAACAATCTTTAAATTATTATCATCCTAACTAAAACATCCAATTGCTAACAATTAACACATGAACTTCCTATAAGTTGTGAAACTTTGTATAACTTCTTAGCTGTCTGGGAACTTATGCTCCGCTCTGGTTTACTAGTGCTGCTCTCACTTCTAGTTTAATGCTTATGATTGTTCTTCCTTATATACAACCATGTGATAAAAATAAGAACTTTCCATAAACATTTTCTTTAAACTTCTTAGTTTATTATGTTCTTAAAAGATTGTTATTCGTGTTTCATAAAAAATATTTATCTGATAATTATCTTCAGATAACTTGTATTTTTCTTCTTTTGATAAAACCCATCTAAACTTCCTGTATAATTTATCCAAACAAACTAGATAATGATAGAAATAATCGTGTTATATCCTATAATGTGAACTTGACTAATTCTTTATCTAATTTGGATAAACTGATAATCTAAACAAATTTATCCTTAACACCACAAATAATCATTCAGTAAAAACCAAACATTTCAACATTTACAAAGTCAAAACTTGTGTCTTTTAAAGTTAGGCTTCCAGTTTGTCCTTACATAACTTCCATTTGTCTGGTTAGTCCATATATTTCTAAGGAAGAGTATATGAAGTAAAAACAAAAGTATCATAATATGCCTATCTAAAGTTTCATAACAAGAAATGAAATCATTATTTATAGATTAAAAAATTATTTATTTTTCATAAATAAAAAATTAAAAGAAAGATGAGCGGTGCTAATTAAATTTGAAAGAGAAAAAATAAAATTATCATTGATTCTTTGACAATCATTACAATAATGTTTAAGATACATCAAATTCAATTATAATTATAAATAAAATTATCATTATTTCTCTATTTATAATTTCATAATTTTTTACATATGATTCATTATATTGATTTATTAGTTTTGATTTTTACTTATTTTCAAAAAACATTGTTTGTATAATATATAAAATAATTTAAAAAATAAAATACCAAAAGAAGTGGGATGCAACAAACAATGAAGTAGGTGCTCCTTTTTCCTTTTTCATTTTTTTCTTTCAATTTCATTCATTTTTTTTTAAATTCCATTCTCATTTTTTTAACGGTCATTTGAGTTATTTTTAGACCAGTCAAGTTGACTAAGTCACATCTAACCAACTCCCACATGATTTAATTTTAAACATGGGTTAGGCAATAAATTAGGTCGAAAGATTTTTTTTTTTTGTCAATTTCCTCTTCAAGTTTTTTTTATTATTTTTTATCGAACGACCAAGTTACTTTTGAATCAATCAAGTCAATTGGTTCACGTCAAGACAAATTTCACATGATTTAATTTTAAACCTAAGTTAGGCAAATAGTTGGCTCAATAGGATTTTTCTGTCGATTTTGACATTTTTTCTCAATTTCATCCTTCGAATTTTTTCACTAGTCAATTGAGTTGCATTTGAACTAACCAAGTTGATTAAGTCATGTTAGGGTAACTTCCACGTTGTTTAATTTTAAACTTGGATTAGGCAAATTGTTGGGTCAGAAGGTTTCAAGGTTGACTTGTTAAATGAGTTTAATAACAATGTCAAATAGTTATTTACTATATCATTGACCTGCGCTCTGCTGTGTCATAGCGGGTCTGGTCAAATGTTTCTTGAACATAAAAAAATATTCAAATATTACTAGAATTGTTTTTAGAGAGAAAAAATTAAACTATGTGGGAGTTGTCTTGATGTGATCCAGTTGACTTTGCAAGTCAAAAGCAACCTGGACGACCTGTAAAAACATAGTTTGACTCAATTTTATTTTAAGATGATATCTTTTTTTTAATATTAAGATAACAACATATAGAATTGACTTAAGGTCAACCTAGGTTAGCATGTCAAATCTGTAACTCGAGCTACAGGACTATGATAACCTATAGAAAACAAATAAAAACAAATTATAAAGCCTAATTTTCAATCAACCTAATGTTTAATTATGAAATAGAAAAAAATCAATTAAAAAAGACTGAAAAAAGTGACCCGAGTTAACTTGTCAAATTCACGACTCGGTTCATAAGACCAAGATAACCCCATAGAAAGAAAATCAAAACAAATTACAAAGTTCAATTCCTAATCAGTCAAATGTTGAAGGATGAGTTTGGAAAAAAATCAGTTTCCCAATTAGTCCAATGTTGAAGGATGAATCTGGAAAAAAAATCAGTTAAAAAACGAACATAAAAAATGATCAAATTCAATCTGTCAAACCTATAACCCAAGTCATGAGACCGAGATAACCTCATAGAAAAAAATTACGACCAAATTTAACCTGAATTAACTAGCTAAATCCATGACTCTGGTCATGAGACTAAGATAACCCTATAAAGAGAAAATGAAAACTAATAATAAAATTCAATTCTCAATCGATCCTATTGGATCCAATATTAAACGATGAAATTTAAAAAAAAAATAATTAAAAAGATAATACAAAAAATAAGATAAGTCAATATGGGTTAACCCATTAAGTACTATTCTAAGGCATAAAGTCGAGATAACTTACAAAACCCACAGCCAAAATAACCTGCCAATTAAAAATAATCAAAATAAATCATGAACCCTAATTCTTAATCAAACACAATATTAAATGATGAAATTGAAAAAAAATCAATTAAAAAAAAGAGTCAACTAGAATAACCTGTCAAACCTACAACCCGGGTAATGAGATAGGGATAACCCAATAAAAACAAAATGCAATGTTAAAGGATATGAAACTGAGATAACCTTGTACAAAGAAAATAACAAAACAAAGACCTGATTTAACTAGGGTTAAAATATCAAAACTTGCGACTCTAATCATAAGACCAAGATATCTCCATAGAAAACAAATCAAAATAGATTATGAAACTTAATTCTCAATCAACCCAATATTGAATTATAAAATTGTAACAAGTTTCAATTAAAAAAAAAACAATCCGAGTCAACTTATGTTAACCCATTAAGTACTATTCCCAAGTCTTGAGACCAGGTTAACCTAATTGAAACAAAAAAAATAATCATGAAACCTAATTCACAATTAACCCAATATTAAAGGATGAAATTGAAAAAACAAATCAATAAAGAAAAAACTGACCCTAGCCAATCGAGTTAACTTGCAAAACCTGCGATCCGTGTTATGAGAATGAGATAATCAAATAAAAAAAATCTAATATCAAATGATATAAAAAAATTAATTAAAAAAATCAAAGAAGAAAGGAAAAAA
>Ga0325402_1001435_pt1 | contig 19496 bp, 15 predicted proteins | sample PopdelMetagenome_22_FD_207212 | JGI IMG/M metagenome (GOLD analysis project Ga0325402, IMG submission 207212) | Populus deltoides microbial communities from Bellville, Georgia, United States - Xylem-PdKOR-R3 | ecosystem: Host-associated > Plants > Phyllosphere > Stem > Wood/Secondary xylem...
TCCATTGTTTTATTTTTTAATTGATGACGACTTGACAAGAACCTCTAGTGGTAAAAAAAAAAAAAAAGCTTTACCACCATTAATTAAGGTAAATGTCTTATTATTATCATCTATAGAATATGGACAAGTTAATTTTCTATGTGCTCCAACTCAAAACCATCTTATATGTAGGAAAATCATTTATAGTCTACATCAAAGAGATTTTTATTTGAAAATTCTGGTTCCCTCAGATATCAAATGTAAAAGCCATGACTATTCATAACTGATTCAACTTATCAATCAACGGTTAAAGATAAACATTTATATTCCTACTTGGATTGTAAGGATCAAGTATGATCATAGATAAGAACATGAATTTTGGATTCATACACATCTTTAAGGGCAAGTTTTAAACTATTAGAATTTCTGGTCAACAAGAATAGGATGCATTAAAGGATCCAAATAGATTAAATATATTTATACACAAGTCAAAACATATGGTTTGTTGTTCTATTAAAAACAAAGGATGCACCCCCATTAAATTGCTTCCAAGCTTTACCATCGAAAAGGTGCACCATGATTTCATCTACCTCATCATGTGAATAATATCATGTGATGTGCTTAACAGTCTTTAAAGACATAAATAACCTTTGCAACCTAGGAGTAATTGGCAAGCATCTTATTTTTTTGTATGCAATAAATGTGTTTCCTCTACCATTATTGGGTTTATATCGAGCATGCTTATAAGTTTTGCACTCTGTAAAATTTGTATATTCACCATTGTACAACATGTAAAAGTTTGGACGTATATATTTTTTTGAATCCTAAACCAAGAGGTTTCATCATGAATTTTACAGCATAAAAGTTATCTTCCAAACTATTCCCTTCATGTAACATGTTTTTCATCCATTTCAAGATCCTATCATAATCGGCCCCACCCAACCTATAATCTGACTTGATGATAAATACTTGTGCAATAGCCAATAACTTACTGAGCTATACACCTATCCTTTAATGGTACATCAAAATCTTTCAAGATTTCAAAAAACCTAGTTTTATCTACATTTGATTATTCATCTAAAAGGATGTTACATGAGACTTCACCTGAATAATCATGATTCATTCTTATTTCATTCATCATCATACTCCTATAAGTATTAATATTATTATCTACAAACCCATGTATATTTCTAGAACTAGAAGTTAAGTCAATCATCCCTTCTAACACGGTTTTGTAAGGAACATAGAATTCTCTGTGTCCAAACCAACATGAATATTTCTTGACAAACCATTTTTCAAGTAGATGCATGGTCATAATATCTTTATGGTGGGACTTTTTATTCTTACACTCACATGAACATCTGATTTCACCCCCATTAATATTTTTTTCAGATTAGAAAGTATAAAAACCCTCAACTCCATTAAGATAATCTTGCTTATACAACCCTTTAAAAGAATCTTAATACATCAAAAAATAATCATTCATTACTTATAAAACATATATAGAATATTGATAACAATATTTATTAGTAATGTAACTATCAATTCAAAATTCAACTTTTTTTTTAAAATGAATTCATTATCCAATAACTAATTATCATTTCTACACAAATTTAAATTTTGCATCAAAATATGAACTAAAAAATAAAATTAACAATAAATAATCAGTACCCAGCTAATTATCAATCATTTATTCAATTCAAAATTATTTAGCCTAAATTAATACCTTTTAATTATTATCGATTTCACAAAAAATCAATTTCCTTAAATTTCCTAAAATTTCCAACTTGATAATAAAATTGACAAAATATAATTAGTATTCATTAAACAACCTATCATTTCTTCAATTATAACACACCTAAGTTACAAAATCAAACTTAATTTTATCAAATGACAAATGAAATTAATTTCCTCCAAAACCCAAACAAACCCTAATATACAAATCATACATTAATACAATAAAATATTTTATATGAAAACGTTCCAAAACACTTAAATATATAACTAAACTACAAATAGTACAAAAATATTTTAATAAATGAACCTAAAACATATGTATGTTATAAAAAAAAAAAAAAAAAAGGATATTAACACTATTTATGGATTTAGGTCGACACTGGCAATTTAGGGTGGCCAAATTTGTTACGATGGTGGCTCGATTTGTGAGAAAATAGGAGGAGAAGCTACTATTTTTTAGGCGGGAACAAAAACAAGAGCATAAGGGGGAGAATTTTCACATTTTATTTAATTTAATTTTTTCAAAGGAAAGTCCTTAGGCAATTCCATCAGAAAATACTGATTTGTCATATTTATGATGGAATTACTGATGAATTTTAATTTATTTTATCTATTATGTTGAAATTTTAATCAAAAATTATTGACGAAACAAATTCTACTGTAATTTCTGTCACCAATTACTGATTAAAAAAATTCATTGTTATTTATGTCAGAAAGTAGCAATAAAATATTTTTCATCGGCATTTCCATTGCTATTTTCTAATTTTTTGATAGCTCATAATCTACCAGCGGTCTATCTATATGAGTGATAATGGGTCTATTGTTGTGAGTTAAACCCTTAATTGAAAGTTCAAGCTTATCCATTGTAGGGTTTGGTTCATTTTTACCACTCCTGGCTATTATCTTTTGATAATACTAGGTGAATTGAGAATTCTAAAATTGGTCACTCCTCATTATGATATGTGACTAATTATTGATCAAGTCATATTAGTAAATAACCAGTGGGTTTATGTTGGGCTCAATGAACCCAACCAAATCCTAAGAAAGGTCTATAAATGATACCAATTCACCTATCCTATAACACCTAAGTTTTATTTGCAATGTTTGTTAAATGAAAATTCCTTTGTCGCATGCTTATCCAAATATTAGAAGTTCATCTATTTGTAGTGGAATCTATTAAACAAATATCTCTTTTCAACTTTGGTTTTGATGAACCCTTATTTTAATGAGTGTACCTTCTTATTCCATTTTATTCTTTATCATACCTTCAAAGTCAACACTTTTATTTTGGTGAATATTGGATTTTACTTCTTATCAGGCTTAAGATCATGGCCATGTAGAATTCTAGTGCCTTGAGCTTTAAAGTAAATAATCAAAACCATTTAAAATACAACTTTGAGCTAAACAAGAATGGGTTTTTTATATTTTTATTCTTTTTTTAAAAAAATATCAATCAAATAAACCTTTTGGTGTAGGTTGAAACCCAATGGACCTTAGAAACTTGTTCCAAAGCCCAAAAAACATGAGTAAAGGGATTTGATATTTTAAAAACTAAGAGTAGAATAAATTGGAAGTCTTCCTTTCCTTTTAAAGAAAATCTTTCTTTCTTTTTTTAATAAAAACAAGTTTCAAAATAATACTGGGATATTGATCCATAACATCAAAGTGCAAGATGGGGATGTAGTTATGTTCTCGGCCAAATACAGCCTTGAAACAATTTTGAAATAGGTTTAGCAAATAAGGATCTAGTGAAACAATTTGAAAGAAATGACATAATCTGAAGCAAGATATGTCCTTTAAAAGACCTACTTTGGTGACTTAAGGTCTAGCTAGGAAATGGATCGAGCCAAAATCATGCAAGACAAACACCACAAACAACAGCCAAAAAAAGACCTAAACGTGTCATAAAATAAATTCATGTAAGAGTACAGAAGCATCACGAGTAGATTCACAAACATCAAACTCATTTTAGAAGACATGAGTCTTTAAAAAAGCCTAACTTGGATGACTTGAGGTTGTTTTGAAAGGGATTAGGTTAAACCAACTTATTACAACACAAATACATTTAATCTGCATATAGCAGGTATGAAAGTTAAAAGGAAATACAACATCACACATTAAATAATGTTTCCAAAGATTACATGCATATAGTGACATACAAAATAACATTGGAAGTAAAAAGACTGGGAAAGGGTTACCTAAGCTGGAAGAGAAAGGAATGAACACAACAATGGCTTGAGCACTAACTCTCCAATGGAAAAATATCCTCTTCCCTTTCTTTTTCTCGAGGATTAAGGTCATAAACTAACACACCAAGTCCTTAACCTCCCTTTATTCTATACTAAGTATTCTACTATCTCAAAGATTATGACCTAAAGCCTAACATTTCTCTTTTTTTCTCTACCTCTCTTAATATCTTTCTGGTTTTTTTTCTTTCATCTCTTTATTTTCCTCTATGTGTGTTACTCTCCTTATCGATTGATTCTTTTTTCTTCATCTTTCCCTCTCTAATAAAACCCTAAGTCTATTTATCGATAAAAAAGACTTTTCTAGCTCGATGAATACTCGCCATTAAATGCAAGCAACTAACAATCAACCTTTGATTGGGCCAAGACAGAAACTAGGACCACTATTAATGGTACAAAGGAGAGCATGCAGATGCTGTCCTTGCAAGAGTCAGCAAAATAATCACTGAAAATAAAATGATAATAATAAAAACAACAAAGCCAAAAGCAAACAAGGGAGAACAGCAAAGCAAAGCAAGGATTGATGAATGACACCAATGCTTGTGAGAGACCGACGGCAAAATCACTAGAAAAAACCCTAAAATTGGGCAAACTAACAGTGATGAGGTGTTTGGGTTAGGAGGTCATAAAGGGGCTAGGTACTAGGGTCTTCGTATGAGTTAGAGGCAAAGAGGAGTTAGGTGGCTCTCTAAAAGGCTAGGGCTCTCTCCATCTCAGTTTTGATCATGAGGAAGAAGACAAAGGGCTGCTCTGGGGATTTATATAACGCCTCTGAAATGATAGTGTCTAGGATTTGAAAGTTCAAACAAGTCCCTGAAAGTCAGTGCTTCTTTTGTTTCAACCCTTCTGAGGTGCCAATTGTACTATCTAAGATAAAATTCAAGTTAAAAAAAATAAGTCTTTCAATTAAGCCCTTGGCTGAAATTATCCCTTCAATTTCTTTTTCTAAAATGGTCCTTGGATCTGTAAATCTCTTAATTAAAGTCAATGTCAGCATTAAGAGATAAAAGTTTGTTCAATAAAAAATATAGTGGAACCTATAGGATCTTTCACATCACTAATTTGACAATTTGGTCCTTGATCCTTTAATTCCTTCAACTACAACCAATTTTGATTCAATTATACCCTTTAAAAAATTATCCTTACCCCTTAAAATCTAAAAAATATCTTGCTTAGTTTCTTAATTTTTCGAGACACATCAAAGAGAAATCGTGTTTTTAATCTTCATCTTTTATCTTTCATGGTTTCAGCCTATAGTAAAAAATATATATATATATATATTGTTCTTGTTTGAATTGTATCGATAAAAAGAAAAAAAGAAAAGTCAAAGAAAAATTACAAGAATTGATTGAAATGACGAGTTAGAGCATAATTGAATACAAGCCCTTGCATTCTAGGGATGGCCGAAAGTTTCTTGAATATTTTCTTGATTTTTCCAAATAGGTACATACCAAATCTTAGTATTTTCGAATTGAATTCTTGTTTTTCTTGGATTATCTTGCCTTGTTTCATTTAAATTTGGGTAGTATACATCTTTTTTGCTTTATTTTAATTATTTTATTAAAATTCTTAAAGTTGAATATTGACTTATTGAATTAGTTCGTTTTCTTTGAAACTTTAACATAAACTTCATTTCTTTTATTTTATGTTTTCTCTTCATCATTATATTTCTCATGAATTTACTTTGGTATTCATAAATTTGTCCTCAAGTTTTGTATTGATTAGTTTCATATATTTCTTGATTCTTAATTCGTCATTATTATAAAATTATTATGTTATTTTGATTGATTATTTGATCAGTTGCAAAGTTACATTTAAGAACCTAAGTAAGCGAATAGTGAGGTAAAGGGCATAATGATCGATATTATTTGAGTGAAAAGCTCAATTGAATTGTGTGAAACACGAGTGGAGTGATATTAAATCGAGTGTAAACATGTGAGGGAATGTGTAAGAAAATTTTTCTCCATTGCTAACTTTTATTGCAAGTATTCATAATGATATCAAAAAGTGTGACACAATCGAATGTGAAGGATCTTGTATAAAGACAAGATAGGTTGGAGGTAATGATGGAGGCTTTGATGGGAAAGATTGATAAATTGAGTATTAAAATGATTAGTAGACATTATGTTTCTAGTTGTAAAGTAAAGAAGGCTAAAACGTTTATTAGACGAGCATTATTTCCTTCAAATGAAAGTGTAGCTGAAAACTTCGATGATGATAAGAAGGAGGATGTAGTTAATCATGAAAAAAGCCTCGTGCACACCAAAGTTTTTTATATGAGACACAGCTAATGAGAGAGTTTGGTGGTAGATTTTGGTCAAATAAGGATTTTGGCTGAAGGAGGAATTTTGATGATCACAATGGTTTAGATCAATCAAGCCTCTATTTTGAGTTGACTTACCCTCTTCCTAGTGGGACTGTAACTTGTTGTACTAGGTGTTTTCATTTGCTGCTTCGCTTTCTTGGCACACTACTATACCAAAACTTTCTAGGTCTTATCTTTATCCTTATTAGAAAACAAATTTCCATTATTTTGTTTAACTCTCCTTTGTTTATTAGCTAAAATTCAAAGCCGTAGATTTAAGGAGAATTTCAGTTCTATTTTTTCAGTTTGTGCCTAGCTTTGCCCTATAATTTGGATAGCATAAAATTTAAAATTTCAACATTTAGGGAAATAATGGTCTAAAGGCTTATTTAGATTAGGAAAGAAGGTGGAATTCGTTTTTAATTGCCATAAATATTCAAGGGAAATGAAGGTAAAATTAGTTGTATTTGAATTCATTGATCTTGTTATAATTTAGTGGAATCAACTTGTTACAGATAAGAGATATAATGGAAAAGAAGTTATTAACACATGAGAGAAGATAAAAACAATCATGAAGAAGAGGTTTGTCCCTAAACATTATTATAGAGAAGTATATAATAGATTGCAATCTTTATCTCAAGGTTATAAAAGTATTGATAAGTATTTTAAAAAGATGGAAATAACTATATATATTAAAGTTAATATTTCTGAAGATAAAGAAGCCACAATGGCTAGATTTTAAAATGGTTTAACTACAGATATTCCTAATGTTACTTAATTGTAGTATTATTTAGAAATCAAAGATATGGTGCATATGGCTATAAATGTTAAAAAAAAATAGTTGAAAACAAAAGGTAGTGCAAGACCAGGCAGTTATTTAGGGTCATCTCAGGTTAGAAGTTAAATTTTAGGGAGAGAGAATAATGCACCAATAAAGCTAATAGCAGTACCTAAAGTTGTTGAACCCTCATATGTTAAAAAACAAGTTGCAATAATAGAGGAAAAGGAAAGAAATAATGTCCAACCGAAGCATAAATGAGAGATTAAGCATTTTAGTTGTCAGAGACTTGGGCATTATGCATCAGAGTATCCAAATAAAAGGATTATGATTTTAAGAGACGATAGAGAAGTAGAGCTAGCTAGTGATGAATCTAAATGTGAAAGCATATCAGCATTTAAAGATGCCAGTAATGTTGAATATGATGTTAATGGTAAATCCTTTATTATAAGGAGATCTTTGAATATTCAGGTTTGTGAAGAAGATGTTGAGCAACAAATGGAGAATATCTTTCATACTAGATATCACATCAAAAATAAGATATGTAGTATGTTTATTGATAATGGTAGTTGTATTAATGTTACTAGTACAACTTTGGTTAGAAAGTTGAACTTGACTACTACTAAGCATGTTACATCGTATAAGCTTCCATGGTTGAATGAATGTGGAGAAGTTGGGGTGACTAAATAGGTGTTAATCTCATTTTCAGTAGGTAGATATAAAAATGAGGTTTTATGTGATGTTGTTCCATGCATATTGCACACCTATTTATTAGGGAGACCTTGATAATTTGATAGAAAAGCCAAGTATAATGGTTTTAAAAGTACGTATACACTATAAAATGTTGAGAAAATATATACATTTGCATCATTATCATCTAAGCAAGTGTATGAAGATTGGTTGAAGCTGAAAAAAAGCAGAAAAAACTGAATAAGCCTTGTTACAAAATAATGGTGAGGATTTGGGGTTGAATAAGACTAAGGTGAGTCATAAGTGTGAAACACTAAAGGGTAAGGTTTTGGCCATTAAAGACAAATTTAAAGGTTTTGATCAAAATAAAAAATAAAGGGAAAGTCAAGTATGGAGAGAAAATTAGTGGAGTGAAGAAACAACAATGAGAAAAGAAGAATATGTATTTTACTCTTATATAATGAGGCATACTTTAACACTAATGAAATTGGTTTTTATATTCCTAGTGTTCATGTTTCTTTATTACAGGAATTTGAAGATAATGATTATAGTAGTCTATTCTTTAGAAAGGTAGTTCATTTATATGGTATTCCATGGAGCATTGTATTTGATTTAAGTTTTTGAGCTACTTCTAGAAGGTTTTGTAGTGTAAGTTAGGAACTAAACTTTTATTTTATACTACTTGTCATCCATAAACAGATGGTCAAACTGAAGTAGTAAATAGAAATTTAACTTAATTATTAAGAGCTATCATTCAAAAGAATCTTAAAAACTAGGAACTGAAGTAGTAAATAGAAATTTAACTTAATTATTAAGAGCTATCATTCAAAAGAATCTTAAAAACTAGGAAGATTGTTTACCATTTATTAAATTTGCATATAATTAGACTTGATTCCTTTACCTGTTGATGAAAGAGTTAGTTTTGATGGTAATCAAAATGCACATGTGGTGAAAGACTTACATGAAAAGATATGACAACAAATAGAAAAACAAAAAAAAAATGAGCAATATGCATTCAAGACTAATAAAGAATGCAAATTAGTAAGGTTTGAACTAGGATATTAGGTTTGGATGCATATAAGGAAAGAAAGTTTTCCTGAATAAAAGATATCAAAATTGAAGCCTCGAGAAGATGGTTATTTCCAGATCATAGAGAGGATTAATAACAATGTCTACAAAGTGGATCTACCAAGTGAGTATTGTGTTAGTACTACATTCAATACTTAATATCCCTCTTTATTTGATGTAGGTGATGATTAAATGATGAATCTTTTCGAGGAGAGTGGGAATGATATGATCCAAGCAACACCAAGAAATCCATTAAGGGTTCCAGTGGTTCAGTGACAAGACTTAGCGCTAAGAAGTTCAACGAGGCTTTCAATGGACTTATTTAAGACACGTAGGCTAAAGTGGATATCAAGAATAGATTAAATAATGAAGAACAAGCCTTGATTAATTTAATTCATGTTTAAAAAATGGTTCTAGATGAGCATTTTGACATTACAAAAAGAGCAAAACAAGAAGATTCAAATCTACTAGTTTTAACCTTTCACTACTATTTTTTCATAGATGGAGATATAGGAGGAATTTTAATGTGATTCTAGTTGTATTGGAAAATAGACATCCATAGTTTTCTTATGATATATGTCATGCCTTCTAATTCAGTAAGACAAAAGAGAAACGTATGATTGAATTTGGAATTTGATTATGCCAACAGATTATGCCAGCAGATTATTAAAATAACTTTAGTCTTATTTAAATTAATTGGACAGTTATTTTATATATCTTTTAGTTATTATTAGGCCTTTTAGATATATGAAGGTCTTTTAGAGTTATTATTTATTATTATCCATATCCATTAGGGATATTATGTTAGACTTATGATTCATTTTAGTATAAACACTATTTTGTAAAGACTTTTTGAGGTTAGACTATTTTTTTTAATAAATAAATTGGCATTATTGATATCTTTTATATGGTTAAGTGATTCTCATACTAAGTTCTTGATTGAACTTGCAAACTCTTTGAAGAATTGATCAACTTCGTTGTTATTTTATTTTACTCGTTTACGTAGGGTGGGGGTAATTGACACAATCAAAAGATTAATGTCTTATCTAAAGTGCAGGAGTGTCGAAGTAATAAATAACCCGGTAAGACCGGGATTGAACTACAGGGAGGTGAACTATATAAATTACAAATAATATATTTATTTAATAAAACAAAGAGTTTATGAGAATTTTATGGGATATTGATGTAAGGTTAAACAAAGATAAAACAATTGTCAAGGTTAGAGGATCCACTAATGGTATTTCAAATAAGTATAGTATAAACTCTTTTTATTACTCAACTGGAAATCACACACAAAGGAGGTTCCAATCGGATTATAACTTGTTAACATGATTACATTAGTTATCTTATTTGAATAATGCTAATACTTGTAAATATTATCAGGTATTCATGATGTTAATATATGTTAACAACAAATCAAGTTCCTTTCATAACACAGGTGTTGGTTATATCATACAGTTGGTTATGAAAGGATCAAGTATTTGTTGTACTAAAGGTTATACAATATAAATCTAGATTAATCATTTAACAAGCAAAGTATTAAGAGTAAATAAGATAATAAATACAAAACATGTTAGTATTAAACATTAAAGTCCATGTTGAGTTTACGCTATACTTATTCTTACACCATTAGTGTAACCTTTTCACCTTGACATAATAAACTTAACTAAACATAATAAAAGAGAGAAATATAAATAAACAAGATAAGAACATAAATAAAATATAAGTTAACTAAATAAAGGAAATGAAATGAAAAGCATAAACAAGAGATTAATATAACATAAAATAAAACTTGAACATTACAAAATACAAAGAAAGAAAGCAAGAATATGATCTTGATCTGAAAACCAATATGCCTAAATGCATGGCAAATGCCTTCTTTTATATGCCAAAATTCAAAACTATTGATTTGATGACTAATTGTTGAGTGGGTGGCCACCTCTTGACTTTGTAACAATCCTTATCTTCTTGTCTGCAGAAAATGTCATTGCTAACAACAGAATTTGAACAGATAGTCTTCATAAAAGTTCTGGGAAATTGTGTCAGCTTTCCAATAAAACAAGAATGAGATCATTTTAAGTTCTAGAACTCGAGATATAGGCTGAACACTGAATAGTGTCTGGGCTGCAGAACAGATTCTGACTTCTATGTTGTTACTATAATTTGATCTTGAAAACAGTCCTTTTGAATCTTGGACTCTCATGAAAGTTTTATGCCTATGTCTTAGCTTTCCATCCATATAAACCAGACCTAAATCCAAGTTCTACAACTCCAGTTATGATCAAATAACCGAATGGTGTTTCAATTTGAATTCAACCAGCATCTTTTTTCTAAACTTAGCCCTCTCTTTGTCTTCTCAATTTAAGTAGTTAAACTCATCAATCAATCCTTTTATTTATGTGGTAAGCCTGCATTTCAAATGAATATTTATCATAAATTAAAGGTTTCTTATATTATCAGACTTGTTATTATAAAACATGCTCTAGTTAAAGAGTTATTGATACTTCAAGTGCAAAATGATGATATAAAACCTTGATAAAAATACACTTTTAAGTACTAATCAGGAATCATTACATATAATTTTGGTTCTCTGATATAGGTTATTGTTATGTCAAGTTGCAAACCATTCAAATTGGATTTTAACATATCTTGAAAGGTGTCCCCGTCATTCAACAAGACTCTTTCTCATCTCTTTTATTATGAAACTTACAAGGAATCATTTACATTGAATGATCTTTTAGAATTTTGATTGTCTTGTATTTTAAATACAAAAAGTATTCTAATTTAAGTTTAAAATAATTTTGTTTATTAATAGAATAAATTTTTAATTTGGTCCCACTAAATGTGCTAATTTATTAATCACTAAGATAATCTTCTGATTAATATGCTACCATATAATTGTTTTTACCTTCTAAAAAGGAGAAACCACTAAATAAGAACTTAATCCAAAGATGAGATAGGCACCAACCTCATAAAATCAAATAGAGAGTGGATATCTATGACTTAAACCCTATAAGAAGCTTATCTACTCCAAGTTAACGCGACACAAAAAAAAATGATATGTTTTTTTAAGAAGGAAAGAGAGGATTAATAGGAATTTAAGTGCTTGATAGCAAGTAAATAAATTAAATAAAGCAATGAAATAAATAGTATTGAAATTGGTAAAAAGAATAATTGAAATTACATGCATAGGCCTAGCTAGTATTCAAAGTGACAATGTGGTCTTTTGTCTATTAGTAAAAAGCTTGAATTTTATCTAGACATATAAATCCTAATTCTATACAGATGTTAGTACTAAGTAATGAGACTTTATTGAGTCCTTATACAAATTAACCTCCTTTTATATTGATACCATGTGAACCCTAAGCTAATCTTGTAACCTCTTATTGGTTATTTTGTTGAGGACTCCTACTTTTAATAAAACTAGCTTTAGGGTTCTTTGTGCACATTCAAACTTTCTTGGTCGATCATAGCTTTTAATCACTTGGTTGACTATTTTCTTCAAATTTATTAGTAGATCAAAACTCTTTAAACACAGTCAATTCTACTATACTTGATCGATTTCAACTTGCTTCTCCTATTTTATTATAAACAATCATTGTTTTTCTATGATTGACACATGGATATTAATTTTTGGTGTAAACACAAAGTGAGAGGTGTCATAATCAATCACAAGATAATACATGTTTAGACAAAGATGCAATTAAATTTTTTATTATCATATTATCTTGTTGAACCTAGTGTAGGTAATCCGAGTTTGTTATGATAGTGAATGTGTTCTTTACGCTAACGAGGGCTGGAGGGCCGGGTTTTGATTTATCAATGAAGCCACACAAGCCTTGCCAAATAAGAAAAGGTTCGATTTATTATGTACTATCATATTTCTTCTACTATAAACACGTGAATGTTTATTTTTTATGTAAACACAGAGCAAGAGGTCTAATAGACAATCACATAAGATAATACATGCTTAGACAAGAATACAATTAAAGTGTTCATCATCAATTGATCTTGTTAAATGGAGTACATGTCATTCGGGTATGATGATGGATGCATTGTATGCAATAAAGAGGGATGGTAGGCATGGTTTTGATCGATCAATGAAGCCACACAAGCCTGTTAAAAGACTTGATTTATGTCTTCCAGAATTCTATTAGTTAGTTTTAGGGATACATAATGATGAGCATAATAAAGTGGCAACAATGGGATGTTGTTGTATTTTTATGGCCAGTTAAAAGAGAAGAGGTAGGCTATCATTCTTGATTGATAAAATTACGAGAGATTATCTAGGGAATTCATGAATGTTGTTAAGCAAAGGCTCTAATATCATATAAGATCAAGAGAATAAAATAGAAAGGAAATGAGAATGAGAATTTGACGGAAAATATTTTTCCTTTTACCCGTGAGTTTTTGAATTAGATTCAACTGTTTTAGATAAATAAAAAGTTTAGATGTGTGTGTATTATTCCTGGTATAAATAAGAAAAATATAAAACATGAAAAATATATTTTCTTTTTATGATTAGAAAGTCCCTTATACCTTATCATCAATATTGGGCTCTAAAAATAATATAGTAATAGCATATATGTCTTTATATGTGAAATTAGATTGTTACATCAATGGCTTCAAGGTTCATAGGTTTAATGTTGGGTTGCTTGTTGTAGGAATATAGTGGCCAAAAATCATAATTTAATAGATAAATTATATTATACTAGTTTATCTATTTGTGATATGTTATAGAGGGACTAAAATTTTTAAAATAAAAATAAAAATTTTATATTTCATGAAATTTTTGACAGTATTATTAAACTTGAACATATAATTATTTTTTTATTTTTTTATAAAGATATATTTCTCTATCAATATATCTCCTATTCATTAAAAAACTAGAACCGTTGTAGTAATATTTTCAATTCAATCTCAAGAATGTAATAATTCCTTTAAAATGTGCAAGACTGATTCACTAGAAACACTTAATCATTGATTACCACATAGGAAATTCTTGAAGCCAGTTCACAATAAATCTCAAATCATTCCAGGAAATATAACTGGATCGAGCCTGTGTTTGAGTATAAAAATCCAACTCCAATTGGTGATTCAACGTAGAGCATATTTGATTCTGTCAACATTATCAAGATGAAGTTATAACTAGTTCCCAAAAAGATAAAAACAAAAAAAAGGGCATTCAACATATATTCAATTTGTAATCTTACCTAATTTCCAGGAATATTGATTGGTTTTTGACAAGAAGTCCATTTTTCCCTGGTTGGAATGGACCATGCATGTTCCTCAAAAGCGCCATAACCAAGTGAAGAACAAGCAAGGCCTAGGGTGAAGATATCCGTAATACAGCATTGAATTCGAAAATTACTATAAAAAGATAAGGCAGAAAGTTTATGCCACTAAACATGTAGGCTCAGCTAGCATTCCAATCTTCTAAAGAGGTCTCAGGTTCGAGTCTTTTCTTGTAAACTGGAAAGAAAAAATAAAAAAGGGTAGACAGTATATCAAGCATAATACAAACCTCCATTGAGCCATAAGGTCAAGGACAAGAAAGTGGATCAGCTGATTGTGCTTCAACAAAGTTATAGAATAGAACTCCATGTTTGGCATCTTTTACAATGTAGCCAGAGTACTTTTCAAAGGGAAAATTGCCAGGCTGCCCTGGTAGTTTCGTTAACAGATCAGCACAAGATTTCGAGCACCAGAGAAAGAAGAGCAAGGAAATGAATCGAAATCTTGTGCTAACCATTAGAAGAAAAGATAAGACGATTTTGACTTGTTTGTCTAAGCGACCAACCACGTTCCAAACTGCAGTTGGCCACAGAAAGCATAAAAAATGACGCTTTTTGCAGCTAACCGCAGTTTGAAACGTGGTTGGCGTGTATGACAAACACACTAGCCTTCAAAAAAAGATCAAGTAGATAGAGGGGGGTGGATATCAATGATGGTTTAAATTGGAATCCCGCATTGTTGCTAACGGATCACAAATTGTCATCTTTTCTTTTCGTTTACCGGCTTCTTGTCTGTGGCAAATATCCGGCGCATATCCTCTCTCAAGTTCTTTGCATCTCGTCTATAGCTTGAGACAACGAATAGCTCAAGAAGGATTATTTTGTTGACCGTGAGGATGATTAGCTCGTTAGAGACCTCACCTACTAATTGTTAGCTACAATATCTCATGCAGATGGCAGATGGAAAAGGGCAACACAAAGCAAAAACTGAACTGCGCGATGCAAGGCAAGCGTACGAGGTCAAAACGTTTGCCTATGTAGAACTCGTAACCTTTCTTTTAAAATCCAAAATATTCACCATTACCCATGCATGCGCCGTGATTGAAGCCGAAGAGGGTTTCACCTTGACTTTTGTGGGGAGGGAATTCCAACGAATGACTCCACTTGGCCGCACACCAACTGGTCTCAGGTGTTGTTGTTTCGTGTGAGGGAGAACTTGCATATTAACACAGATTTCCTTCGATTTGTCTAAATTCATGCCATGATCACTTGAATCCATGCACAACGCGGGGGGGTCATTTTAAAGCTATTAACTTACCATGCATGATCTAGCCTATAACTACTCCTTCATGGTAGGATGTATCGTCAAGAGGGAAAAGGCACATGGAACCGAGCGCCCTTTGTTTCTTGCAATAGGGATAACGGCATATAATTATATGCCACCGAAAAGCGAGAAAGATTCCCACTAGAAATAGTTGCATCAGGACATCTCAGGATCCCCTAAACCCTAGCATGCAGCAGAGCTACATATTTCCCGTCTCAGAAGTACCTGAAAAGAAAGATCCTGCAGAACCTATGTTTGTCCTTTTCAAACACGGGCAGCATGTTGTACCTCCGATTCTCGCCCGCTAGGTAGGTACCACAGGAAAACTGTTCATACACATGGATCGATTTTGATTTTAAATTTGTAATTCTTTTAAAATAATTTTTTTTATTTTTTAAAATTCATACGTTAAAATAATGTAAAATCACAAAAAAAAGTAAAAAAAAAAATCTAAAGCACAAAAAAGAAGCCCTACCTATATCTAGAAAAGGAAACGAGATAGAGATGATGGTGACACAAAAAGTGCACTTCGAACATTTCCTCGTTAAGCCATTGAGCTAACAACCTGTTTCCAGTGCGCCACATACAAGACTGTCCCCTTTCTTCCTTTTATGTACAGAAACTATAGTGAAAAGGCACCAGGCGCCTTGTGTGGTGTTCAACAAGAAAAGAAGAGGAAAAAAACCATACGCATAAAAGTAAAAAGAAATAAAAGATCTGCTAATCTGCTGCTACTGAAAATAGGTGGCAGCCAACGACAATATTGAGGGAAGAATGGTGTAGACAGCAGGCTCACGTCTCCACAGTTGTTGGATCTCCGTACAGTTCTCCTACAACAATTAAGTCCTCGGGTTTCTTCCTCTCTTGAAGCCACGCAAAGCCTTCGTCCCCTCCTTCAGGCAAGGAAAGTCCATCAACTGCATTGTCAGCAAGAAAAATATTATCAAATACTTACTAACTCAAAAGATTTCCACCGATATTTCATTAATGTAAACATTTTGAATCTACTTTTTGAAGATGCACCATGATACCTGAGATATTGGAAAATGGAAAGTCAAAGTAGAATTGGCAATGCCGGCCATCAGAATCGGATCCGTAGGGAGGGCCAAGCACATCTAGGACAGCACATGCTGTCACTGCTGTAAAGCAATGCATGTTGCCTCCATCAGTGGGGTAAAGGATAGAGGTGTTGCAAGGAGCAGTGAAGTTGGAGTTGACCTTGACCTTGGCCAAACGAGCTTCAGGTTGCTGGACAACAGGCTGCTTTGCTTCATTAACCAAAACCAATAAGTCAGGCTAGTTTCTGTTGCAAGTATAGAGGAGGGAAAAGTGGAATTGCCGAAGTCAAGTATTCTGCTAGGGTTCTCCATGATGCAAACAACTGAGACTCATGGTATAGAGGGAGAGGGTCAAGATACTACCAGCTTCCAGTACAGGTTATGAAAACGATCATGTGACCTTTCTAACTAGTGAGAACTAGAACATTGCTCAAATGAGGATTGTGATTTTTGAATTGTTCAAAACTTTTTAGGTCTTGACAACTTTAAGACCAATTTCAAAATATATAAAGGGATTTATTTATTTTTTTCAATGTCCACCAGCTTCAGTTTACAAAGTTAGATTTACATTTTTCTTCTCTAATTTTCTCATGGAATTTGCTATTTTGATCAAATACAAAGTGCACAACCAATAAAAACGAATTATTATTGCAAATAAAATGGATTACTTTTCAACTTTTTTAGTGACCCACAGCATATTCAAATGCTTGATTTCTTTGTTTAATAGCTCGTCACCAGGAAGATGAAAACTAGGTTTAGCAAGGTCAGGTCATTTTCTAGTTCAACACAAACCCTCATAGAGCATTTCTATTTCTTCACCTTTAAGTACAAAAAAATCTGGCAGCATAAAATTCAGTATCAAACACAAAAAAAAAAAATATAACTTACATTTTGAAGGACTGACCACAGCAGATGTGCTGGGAGGGACATCAACCACCCAGTCATATGATTTTATGTGCATAGTCCCAAAGAGAAGTTTGCTAAATACAGTCATTCCAGGATGATTATGAAGTGGAATGGCACTTGAAGGCGGCAAGCAGAAAATCCCTATCTGTGATAATTGAAATTAGAGCACTCAAGTCAAATACAATTCCTCAAATATATACAAGAAAGCACCTCAGAAAACTGCATACAGAGAATTTTTCACATTCATGGATATATATGTATCTGATCACAGGAGTTTCCCCAGCTACAGAAGCTCGAAAATGTGGCATTTCTGGACTGAGACCAACATCAGCAGGCTTGAAGTCATCTAAATAAAAAGAATCAAGGACAAATATCAAACCCAAAAACAAAATATAGCTAATGGTACTTTTTCATCAGCAGCAACGAAGAGGTGGCACTTCTTCAGTTTTATACTTGCGTGTTTCATTCCTATCACTATCCTCATTTTATTGAAATGCATCAAAAAAACAAAACCTTGAAGTAGACCGTATACATCAATGTCAAATATTACTTGTGTGCCTGCATGTGTGTGTGAGCAATCATGCGAAGTGCATTAACCGAATGCTATTAAAATAAGAAAGGCTGAACCACAGAAGAAATGAAAGCATGTCCATGAAGGGAATAGCAGTAATGGAAGTTGAAATAGCGAACTAGAGGAAATTGAGAAGAGGTTGCGTAGTCGTGCTATTCATGCTGGTTCAAGCCTTCATTCATCTTTGTAAGGCTTCTCATTCCCCAAGGATCATAAATCTAGTAACTAAAGGGCCTTGAGGGTCAAGACCATAAAAAATATTGAAAAGACAAAAAAGAAATCGCATCTACATTCTTGCTGATCAGAAACATCGTACATTTCATCAGTATTTTTTTTATTTCAATTAAAAAATCATAGAAAAATTGCCATGGGTACAAAAACTAACAAAAAAAATAATAATAAAAAGCAGATACCAATGGGCCTTTCTCAGACAGTTAGAAAATATTAATTAAACGAAATCTGATTAAAGGAAGAGGGTAAAGAAGATAACCAAGCATACAATGTACTGGAGAAAGTAAAATCATGCCAAGTTCAACAACATCACAACAATAAGAATTGAGATAAAACAGGCATTAGTATTATCAAAACCAAACTCTAAAACCCCTCAATTATTATGCTACCCAATTTTCCAACTCTAAAGAATCAAAGTCAAGGCACTGAAGAAAGAGAATTAATATCACAAAGAAACATACCCAAAACTGCCTTTAGCTTTTGGATATTATCGGGAGAAGGAATAATTCCAGCGCTACAAGAGTCGAAGACTTCATTGCAGGTGTTATAAAGCTTCTGCAACGGCGATGCAGACACCATCTTCTTATGACGGCGCCGCCGGCTCTTCTTTCCTTTGCTATTCGTATTGGTTTTCGGATTCAAATTCAAATTCGTAGTCGAACCTTAATCCTTTGCCAATTCACGAACTTCGTTTACTTTCTTATTAGCCACACTCGTCTTCGTTTACTTTCTTATTTGCCACACAAGTCTCAATGCCCATTCAACCCCCACAACACCTCTCAAAACAACAACATAAATTCCTATCTGGGTATATTCTCAAATGCAAAAATTTCAGATCAAAGATTAAAATAACACAGATATGGGTATATGGGTATGCAAGATTTTATAGGAAAGAAACAAAAAAAAGGAAACAGAGAGAAAAACACAGTATATGTATGTATGTATGAATACGCAGCTTTCACTAAGTATGGTACTGTTTACTTAGTTTGATGCTATGTGTATTTGTGTGTTTAGAATACAAGAATAGAGAGGCAAACGGAGAAAGGAGATGATGTCGAGGTGAAAATCGGCACCTCTTGTGATGTGAGGGTGGGTGAGTGACAAATGGAGGAAGATTGGGGTATAAATAGGAAGAAGGTAGACCAGGTGATTTTTCTAGGGTTATTTTTAGTTTAAAGGAAAATACAGTTGGTTTCTTTGAGAGAGAATCAAAACCAGGGGCCATTGCTTCCATTCTATGGGCTGTTTTTCTCTTTCCTTTAATTTATCCAAACTTTATTTTTCTTTTTTTGTATGTATAGTGGTATTTCTTTCATTCTTTCCGATTTTGCCCATTCTTTTTTTAGTTTTTCACATTATTCCCACTTTT
>Ga0325402_1001438_pt1 | contig 19489 bp, 10 predicted proteins | sample PopdelMetagenome_22_FD_207212 | JGI IMG/M metagenome (GOLD analysis project Ga0325402, IMG submission 207212) | Populus deltoides microbial communities from Bellville, Georgia, United States - Xylem-PdKOR-R3 | ecosystem: Host-associated > Plants > Phyllosphere > Stem > Wood/Secondary xylem...
GTACGTAAATGGCAGTTTCTTCATCGCTTTTCTGAAAGAATCAAAGTATTTTGTGGTAGCTTGGTTTGTCAACGAAATATTTAGCATAAGCATATGTAAGAAATAAAAGAAGATCGATGGCAGATCCGGCCTTCATGCTTTGTTGTTGCAAACTCGCTATTTCGGCAGACAAACCAATAGCTTCAAAAAAAGGATTAAATCATGTGGACTGAAATGCTAAAGTTTCTTTTGGTTTGGTCTTCAACCACGAAAAGAAGAACAATTCATGTGGTTTTGTGAGGGAAAGCAGTTAATTATGACTTGAACAAAATAAACTAGCTAGGGTTTCTTTCTTTAAAACCTTGAATGTTAAGTTAGGGCTTAGTCGAATTTCTCTTCATGTTCGTGTGACCTTCTAGTCTCATAAAAAAATAGAAAACATAAATATTCTTTTGTTTTAGTCTCTCTTTTAGGACCGATATATATATATATGTTGAATTTTCACGAATAAATAATTCAATATGTCTCCTTTTTAAAAAACCGATATTGAATTTTTCACTAACGATCTTGTTCTCGACAACTCTCCTTTTTTAGAGACTAACATTGTATTGCGAATCTTTAAGCTGATATATCTCCTTTTAATTATTAATGTTGAAATCTTATAAAATAATCTTTTTTTACAAGCCTTTTAGGGGACTTATTTTCACAAATATATAATTTGATATATTTTTATTTTTGGATCGATAATTGAATTTTTCACAAACAATATATTATTTTCAACAAGTCTTGTTTTTAGGGACCAACATTGTTTTGTGAATCATTTAAGTCAATGTCTCATTTTAGGGATCAATATCGAAACCTTTGAAAATAATATTTTTCAACAAGTCTTTTTCTTAGAGGACCCATTTTGATCATGAATATATAATTTGATGTCTTTTTTTTTATGGACTGACGTTAAATTTCTTCTAAATTGATAAAATCATTTATTTTTTAGGGATTAAAATTATTTTTTTTCAAACTTGATGAAATCATCTATTTTTAAAATTAATATTTAAGTAACATTTAAGTTTTTCCTAAATCAATGAAATAGCATATTTTTAGGGATTAATTTCAAAGAGTCATGTTTTCGTAACTCTGACAATTATAAAAAGAATACTATAATATGATTCGAAAACAAAATAGAAATTGAATGGTAGTTATAAAATACTATCCTAAATATATTTTTAATTCATTCATTTTAATGAAATTTAATATAAATTTAAGGAAAAGAATATTTCATTTCAACTTTTTTATTAATATTAAAACAATGATATTTTGAATAAAGTTTTTAGTATATATGTTTTTTATTTAATTACACAATACTAAAATAAGCATCCACAAGAAAGAAATTGAATAAAATTAAAGGAAAAAAATAATAAAATTCATTATAAAAAGAACACTATAATTTTATTTAAAAAAATAAAAATTAAAAAAAAATTAATAAAATATTATCCCAAATATATTTTAAATGAACTTATTTTATTAAATTTCAATTTAAATTGACAAAAATAATAAACGGCAAAAAAAAATCAGATGCCCGAGCCGGGTGGGCTAGCACTTTGCCTATTAAAAAAAAAGGACTCGACGATGATTTTTTTTAAAAAAAAAATAGATAATGCATGGTCTAATTACTCATATATTTCGAGCATCGAAAGTGAAAAATAAAATTAATAACCAAAATGATTAAAAAAAATCACTTTTGCAGTCCATAAGAATGCTTCATTTCCTTAGCTCTTCAACTATCATGCAATACAAAATATGGAAATCATATCTCCATCTCCGTCTATCCTCCCAGCCCCCTATGAATTATTTAGAGAGATTATAATAAATTACAGAAAACCAAAATAGAAATAAGCTGAAAAGGGAGAAGAAAGAAATTAAAGCAAGAATGATTTAGTCATGCGGAGGAGAGTGTTGAGAGGATAAGGTGATGTGGCTTGGAGTTTAGATCTAATCAAGTAAAATATAAGCTCTGATTGATTGAAAGCTAAATATAAGCACGTTCACTCCCATTTGTTTGCCAATCTCCTATATTCCTCGTACCACCAAAAGATACTGCCATTTTCTTACTTGCAGCATTCTTCAATCTAGCGATTAATTTTCAACATGAAGTTCAAGTTCTAAATAAATATTACAACACCACCTGTTAGAGTTTAAGGATGTGAGAGAAAATACCTTTTGTTATTAACTAATAATAAATAATCAAATGATAAAGACAATCAAATCTTTGACCCTAAAACCCAATTAATTTCTATCGACATTTAATAGAGCACATGGTAATTTAATTGATTGTCACAACAAGAACTACAGCAAGTTGGTTGTAAAAAATAAAATAAAAAAACCCTTTTTTTCCCAATAATTTACCTCTTCAGACGAACTTTCATCACCTCTTCAGTTAAACTTCTGGAGATGGGAAGAGCCGTTTTACTAGCCACTGGATAGGTCTCAATAGCTGGGCTCTCTTCTTGCGCCAGAACCAAATTGCAGCGTTGTATTGTTCATTCCGTATTTTCTTAGTCGCTGCCTTCCAGTCATACTTCTCCATATCATGGCGTGCTGCCTTGCCCATTGTTTCTCTCAGTTCTTGGTTATCCAACAAAGGCTCTAACTTGCTCAAGCAGTCATCAAGATCTCCTGGATTAAAGAGAAACCCAGTTTTGCCATCCTGTTCTGGAGGAATTATATCTGGTATCCCCCCAGCACGAGCTGCCACAACAGGAATTCCTGATGACATGGCCTCCAAAACAACAAGACCAAGTGTCTCGGATTCTGAAGGCATCACAAAAACATCCCCACTGGCGTATGCCTGAGAGAGTTCTTCTCCTCCCAACATCCCAGTAAATACAGCAGGGATGCTAGTAAACATCTTTTCCAGCTCCTCCCTGAAAAGAAAAAATCCATGTTTCCTAAAGTAAGATACTGGGGATTTCTAAACAACCTTTTTTACAGGGGTAAATATGAATTTCATTGTCTAGTTGAAATGGGAAAGTTAAGTTTTGGCTTAAAAAAAATTAGTTTGAAAAATAACATTGGTGACATTTCAGATTGTAAAAATCAAACATTTGAAGCTTGTGAGGGTCATGAATCATAATAAAGTCTTTACTTCCTTTGAACTAATTGAAAAGGTTCAGAATGCAGTACCTATATGGTCCATCCCCAATAAAGGCAATCCTTGCTCCCGGAAGCCTATCCATGACCCTGTGAAATCAAATTCATTACTGGCAAATGATAGCACTACTTTTTTGTTCAGGATCAAAGGTGGTAAGAACTAAATGGGTAACATTAAAGCAATCAAGTCATACATTAGGAAGAATAGAGAGCAGAAATATGACTCCCTCAGTACAAAATGGGACAGGGAATTATGATAGTGTAGCAGAAGAATTCCATTTCAAAATACTGCTAATAACAATTAAAAAGTACTGAAGTATCGCAACGAAACCCTTATTGGATATGCACATCAATTTTCAAGTAAAATGTCCATGAGAGCATCTGCAGCAAAAGCTTTCAGACACTTCATTTAATAATTTAGCACAGTATATGAGAACAAAGCTTATTGAGTCAGCTCTACCAGTACTATCATATTTGAACTTTTAAGAAATGGTGGGCCTAACATAGAAATTGCATTGAGTTTGGCATCTACTGATTTAGGAAAACAAATTATTATTTTCATTCATCAAAATGAAAAGGAGAAAAACATGCGAATAAATAAAGAAGTGAAAGGGGATCATGTAATACCTTTTGAGAAAATCCAAACTCTTCTCAACTCCTAGTCGTCCAACATGGACTATCAATGGTTTTTCAGGCTCACCATTGCTGCTTAGACCAAAAATATATGACACCCAGATATATTCCAGATTCCTAGCATAATGAAATAGCTGTAAAGAATGAGAGGATGGCCTTACCTTAATCTCATTCGCATTTCATTAGAGCGGAAACGGGGGTGGAAACTTTCAGAATCAACACCTTTATTCCAAAGACGAATCTTATTAGCTGTAAACAAGCAATAACAATCAATTTAAAACACAGCTGCATGGATGCAGAAGCAACATTTTCATGGAATTAATTTTGGGAATAAAGCACATTATGCACTAAAATTGGCATAAGGAAATGTTAAAAGCTATGTGATCAGGAATGAGATGTTTATGTTCACCTGCTGTCACCCTAGCTGCTTCAAGATCCCTCCCAATAGCAGCTGATGGCACTAGAGTTAGATCAGCGGCTCTGTGAAGAAATTCTGATGGAAAGGAGAAAACAAAGGTCATTATTGACTCAGTAATTTTCAGCCTGCAGAATTTGTTGTAATATGAGTATAAAATGCATAATACATACTTAAGATCATCCACATGGGTTTCACAAGCCAACTAAAAGTGTACCTTGGGATGTATCTGCAAATGAAAACAAAGAATTAAACTCTGCAAAAAACCAATTGACATATCAAAGGAAATGTCGCATAAGAATTTGAAGCTGCAGCATAGACATGTGGAAGCACACTATTAGAAAGGTCATAGGAGAATAAAACTCACACAGGGACATGAGTGTGATAAGACATCACTATGGGGACACACAACAGTTTTGCAATGGCAAGTGCACCGAAAACCTGCAGTACAAGACTGTGACTGTCAGTCTTGCATAACCAATATATAATGAAGATTTTTTGCTTCAAATGCAAAACTCACCATTATCCCAGGTGATGATGCATGTATTATGTCAGGCTTAAAGCGTGCAACCTCTGAAATTATTCTTGGACTAAGTGCTAGAGAGAGGGGCACCTTCTGATACCAAGGGCAGGGGAAGCTGTAAAGAGGGAAAAAGTTTAAGAACCAAGAGAGGAATCTTATTTTTTAAAATCAAAGCTTTTGATCAAGTTGAAATAACACTCTGGTTCCTAGATTATGCAGTTGAACCAGGAAAACAATTAAAGCAAACCACAATAGTACACATGTAAGGATATGATAATCTATAAGCTACGGTGGTAATGTGCACGTAATCATAGGATATTGTAGCAACCTCCGTGATCCGATCAATTTTGCTCCATAAAACTCCTGAGGTACTCCTTCATGTGTCGTCACAACCATCACCTACATGTAGTAGCATTAAAAGGCCAACTTGTTAGTTTTTTGATGTGATAGCATTATTACCTAAAATAAGATGAGAAAAGAAAGGGAGCAAAATTGATGTTTTGCAGCTAGCAGCTTTAAACAAACTGAGCCAGTTAGGCTGAATTAACAAATAGAAAGAGGATAAGAAGCTATATCAAAAACTTTGTTGATTTAACTCTGTTTGCTTTTGATTTGTGCTCAAAGTTTTCAAAATTTAAAGTACCATTGGTAACCCAAAACCGGAGAAATAGGTTTTCTGATATAAAATGGGTGAGCAAGCACTCTGGTCCTCGTTCATACACTCAAGCTAATAAGCCTCATCAGTATGCATGGAAAAGAAAAAACAAAATAAAACTATAGTCATGCACCAAAAAAGTCAAAGTATTGTAAATTACTTCATCCCCCATTTCGCGTAAATATTTGATGAAATTCTGGAACCTGTTTTTATAACCTGATACATATCTGCAAAATAAAAGGAAATAGATGGTATTCAATAAGTTCCCACTATTCACTCTCAACTAATAGTAAACATTGAAGAAAACAAAAACAATAACAGGATGCCCCTTAATGATGATATTTATGCTGATATACACGTCAGTATATGAGCATCAAGAAAATATAGACAAAAAAATCATGTATATATATGCTGATAAACACGTTAGTATATGAAACATTTCGATGATGATATCCGTTGTGCCAGCTGAAGCATGGAACTTAAAAAATGTGGAGAGACAAGGTGACAAACAAAAAACACGAAGAGATATCTGGTTTGACTTTCTCGAAAGCTAAATCCAGGTGCAGACAATCAATAGTTCACCATAAAATGGAGATTACAAAACAAAATACTTACAATCCAATTGGATAATGCACCAAAACCAAGTGTCACTAAATATATGAGCATCAAGAACCATAAGAATTATATCTGCTACCATGACCACCTGCCACTGGCCTTCTTCACACGGTGAAAAGTTTTAGCTTTTGAACTTCTATGACTAACTTCTACTAAGATTCAATCCCTAAATCTTTTTCATACAAAGAATAGTAAATATAAATTCCAGTGCAAACAAAAAATACCTTCCAAAGAGGAAACTTAAAACAAATTCCCTATTTAGTCTTTAGAGAGTAATGAATTTGGAATTTATGATGGAATAGCATCCAACCAAAAAAAAAAATAGTGGAAGATTGGAATCATTGACAAAATGCACCATATGGTGAAATACACTAGTCAAGCACAACTTCCAAGAAATGATGAGCTTCATACACACTAAACAAATTAATATGCCGTCAAACAGAAGCCATAAAACACAGATGCATAATTTAATCAACCGAGACAATGGAACATTGGAAATAACACCTAGTTAGATCCAAACTTCACACCATTGCCAGTTAGCAGAGGCCATGACATAATCATCAAAAAGGCAATAGCAACTAAAGATAAAAAAAAATTCAGTCATCAAACAGCTATACAGTATTACTTAGAAGATATCAGCAGATGTAAACGGGAAAACAGCATGGAAATTATAACCTGAAACTGTCACAATCATTTCATCAAACACAAAGCAATCAAAGAGACTCAAAGTCAACGTTTAGTCACAGATCCAAGAACTCATCATACAATGCAAGAAACTAGCATTAAGCCCATAATTTTCCAAGAACTTGTAAAATTCAACAACGTAACAAAGACTCACGCAAATGGAGAAGGCTCAATAAAAAGAGCAATGCGTCTAGGCCTTGAAATGGTATCGTAGTCAAGGAAAGAAGGAGGGTTCTCTTCGTCTTCTTCCCTAACCTCACTAATAGTCATATCGTTATTCCTTTTAGCTCTAACAAGAAAACACCCTTTATTTCTTTCACCCTTTTTGAGCCTCTGAAACTCAGTAAAGCAGTTTTGTTTGCAAGAAAGATCAATGGGTTTTGGTTTACGAGAAGAAAAGTTTGAAACTTTAAAAGAAACCAGAAACGGGTACAGGAAAGAAGAAGAGGATGTTGAAGGAGAAGATGAACAAGTGATGGAATAGAAAGGAATAGGGGAGAGAGTAGGAATTATGGAGAGAGAAGTGGAAGTTATCATGATGAGCAGGGTGGAAGTAATATATGGGTGGAGTGAGCTGGGTTTTTGCAGGTTGAATTTTGGGTGTGTTTTCGCGATTGATTAATACTTGTTAATGGGAGGGACAATAATTTTTATCGTTGGAAGGAATCATGAAGGGTACGAAGGGAAATAGAAATGGATATTCCCGATCGATGGAAGGACACTCACTTTTCTCTGAGGTATCAATCGATGAACATGTGAAGCATATGCCTTTTGGCTAATTGAGCATTTAATTAAAATTAAAAAATAAATAAATTTAATTTAAAGAAAAAAAATAAAATCAGTAATGTACCATAGGCTGTGAGGGGCTTCTATGTTCATTCGCATAGTAAAACCTTTGTTTTCTTGTCCCAAAACATTTTTTCACTTTGATCTCTTAATTTATTTATTTTTCAATTTAATTCTTTATCATTATATTTTTTTAAAACTATAGTGGTAATTTGTTTTAATGCCTACATCTAGGGGCCTCATAGTATTGAGAGAATATTTTGATGCATTATTAATTGATAAGAATTAGAGCTTTATGAATTAAATTCAAAGTTGAAACAAATATTTAATTTTTTTTTGTTAGCTAAGATTATGGACCGGAAAAGTTTTTTTTTTATATATACTCAATTTTTTTTTAATTTGATCATTTCATATTGATTTTATTTGAGATTTGACTTAATAGTTTGTTTTGATTGTCTAAGTATTGGGTTGTAGCAACATTGAGGAAGCATTTTGTTTGTCGGCTGATGCTTAGGTTTATAGGGAAGAAAATCAAAATTGAGCTAGATTAAGACAATTAAGTGTCAAGGGACCAAAATTAAAACTAAAACATGTATGGGGACTGAGGTAAACAGACATCGTAAATAGATTAATGTGTGTATCACATACGCCAAAGGATAAGTGGCTTTCACGGTTTTTAAGAAGAGTATAAGGCATCATTAGACGATGAAATGACAGCTTTCACAATAGCGTTGAAAGCGCTACACCACACTCTTCTAGGTGGTGCAGTGCATTTACAAAAGGTCGCAACTATTAGGCTCTTGTGGTTTTTTTTTCTTCTCTTCCCTTTTTTCTCTTAAGCTCCCGCAAAAAATCAGAGGTGTCCTGTTGTTTGTTATTTGTATTAAATTTGGTTATCATTCTTTCAATTGCATTTTATTTTGTCTTGAATCCTTTTTTTAATTGATTTATTTAAATTTTTTTCCTTATCATTAAGTTTTATTTATTTTTTATATTAAATTTGATTTTTATTCTTTCGATTAATATTTGTTTCTTTTTAATCCTTATCATCTAATTATTTTTTTTAATCATATAATTAGATGGAACCATTTATTACATCTAGTAGGATCTATGACCCGAGTAACAAATTTTTTATTTTATTTTTTAAAACATACTAGTAATGCCTTTACATTGGCTTTTAAAGGTTTTTTTTTTTTTTAATATAGCTCTGCCTGTGATGAAGTCCAGGCCACCTGTCTAAAAAATACTAGTATGTGATTGTTATGATTTATGCCTCACTTTCTTTGCCTGTATGGTGGGTCTTTCACTTCTTGCATATACTATAAGAATATTCACAAACCTGATTTGAGAAAATCACCTTTTGATGCTGAAAGAGATGATTGCAATTCCAGTATTTGGGACTAATCATCTGGTGAGGGATTGAATTCAAGTTCTCAAATTGAATATTGCCTTTTAGAATCTTGGCAGAGAAGGGGGAAATGTTGTTGTTCTGAAAACACCATAGATAATTAATTAAGGAAAGTTTAGGATACAAATCATGCTTTAAAATGAGAGAAAAAAAAAAAACATAAGCTGGATTGTTTTCTGTTAATGCTAATGTGTGTGCCTTTCATTACAACATTGTTCTTTTTTTCTGGGCTGTCTTTGTCCTTTTTATGTTCGAAGGTGAGGGAAGGGAAGGGAGGTATAACTATGATTAATGGTAAACATGGTATGAGTTATTTTGGAGGATAAGGGGGTTTCATTGTTAAGGTGGTTAAGGGGGTTTTGCTTTGGTTAATGAATAAGACTTAAATTTTGTTAAGGGTACTTTAGTTACTTGAGTGCAAATATTACATATATTTTTTTAAAAAATTAGCATTGTTTATCTAAATTATTGGTAAAATAATATCTTTAATTTTTTTATTTTTTTTTACAAAATAACATAATTTATACTTATTGTGATATTTAAAGTTGTCATGATTGAAAAATATAAAAACTAAATATGTCATGATTTCTAATATCAACGTATACTCAAACTCTAAAATCAAACTATAAACAATACCATAACCCTAAAACCTTTTCTTAACTAACCTCAAACCCCAAAATCAAACACTAAACAATACTCTAACCTCAATCCTTCACCCAAACTAAATTTTATAGGTGGAAACGTGAATGAAAACAATGTCAAAGAACCAATTTACCTAAAAGCTTAAACTATTAGATAAGATCCCAAGATATGAGTTTATATTACTTTCTAACACTTCCTCTCAAGTTAGAGCTTTTTGGGCTTGAAATTTACACGAGTGCACACTACCTTGTACCATTAATTAGATTTTAATTAAAAAAGAGAATGAGAGTGGTGAGATTCGAACTCGTGACCGTTTGGTCATCAAGGTTGTGATACCATGTCAAAGAACATCTCAACCCAATAACTTAAGTTTTTAGATGAAACTTCAAGATATGATTTTATATTATTATCTAATAGACAATAAGGTTGATTGTAGTTGGAATGTTAATATTGTTGTAGGTTTTTTCATGTTTGATAAATTACTAATTTCGATCATTTTTTCAATTTTCATTTTTAGATTATTCAGAATTTCAAATCAGTCATTTATAGGTGAATGAAGCCAAGATTATTGTGTTGCGTTATTAGCAACTTCAATTACTATAATACAGGTTAAAAAAATAATTTACATGAATATGCTTGAAAATAAAATAAAATAAAAGAAATAGTAGTTAGAATTGGTTAAGAAATTATAGTTAAAAAAATTTAAGTTTTTACATAATATTTAATCTAGGTTACAATAGCCCACGTGTTATGTAGGTTTAGCTTTGAATTTCTATTATAAGCTACTTCAATTTTCAAAGCAATCTACGGTCAACTTTAATTTTATGTTCACAAAAGATTTCAAAATTTGAATTTAGTATTTAGTGTTTAAGATTAGTTAGAGTTAGAGTTTGGAGTTAGGATATTGTTTAGGGTTTCATTTTAGAAATTGAGTAAATGTCATGATGGAGAATTATAATATTTTTAATATTTTTTCGATCGTGATAATTTTAAATGTTATAATTTATAATCACAACATTTATAAATTGTACTGTTTTATAAAAAAATTTCAAATTAAAATTTTTTATAATTTATTTGACAAACATTACTTAAAAAAGGTGTTAACAAGTGAAAATACACAAATATCACCTCTCAAGGAAAAGACGGAGCCCATTCTGATTCTTGATCATTGCCTTCTTTAAACTCAGTCAAAATTCATTTTGAATCTATAAATACACAGAAAGTAGTTGCATAAAAAAGAAAAGAAAATTACATTCAGGGAATGTTTGGGAACGCGGCTGCGGCCGCGTTCCCAAAAAATTTCAATTTTTTTTTACTAAAATTTAATATGATTTGTATGTTTTGGATCGTTTTGATGTGCTGATATCAAAAATAATTTTTAAAAAATAAAAAAACATCATTGATATACATTTTGACATAAAAAATTATTTAAAATACATTCATAACCACACTACCAAACACGCTCTCAATCAATAAAAATATCCACTTTTCGTGAGCAACCATAACTGATTACTAGTTTTTTTTATACATTGTTAGGGGCGTTGGGCTCTGATCCAAAAGATTTTAGCCCACTAAGCATCAAGTAAAAGACAAAGGAGTGTGAGCCCAATTTACTTTGAACTGCTTTCAATCGCAGCCCATTGTTAACAATTGATGACTGATTTTTTATTTCTTTTTTTTTCTTTTTTCTTCTAGTTACAGCCAGATTTTGATTTCCCAAAAATACCATTAAATGCCATGCAGGATGCACTCCGATTTTTAGTTTGGGTCGGGTCGGGTCGGGTCGGGTTTGGCTAGGAAAGTCAAGGTCCGGTAAGTCAGTTAGATGGCTGGTTGTGATTTATGAATTGGGACTTGAATAGAGACTTCATATATGCAAGCCGCGCGCGCCAACCGACATGCTCCTCCATGAGATAATTGTCAATTCAGAGTAGTTGAAACTATTAGCATGTTTAAAATAAAAAAATAAAAGATCTAAATTAAAGATAGATATGTCAACTGGAATTAATTTTTAAACTCATGACTCCTATTATAAAATCAGGATAACCTAAAGGAAATTTACATAATTCAATCCCTAATCAACCTAATATAAAGGGCGATCGATATTGAAAAAAAAATAATTAAAAATGACCCAAAACAAGAAATAAAAATTAAAAGAATGAATGCTAAATTTGACATTAAAAGAAATTGATAGGACATTTTTCAATTTTAATTGAACGAACATGAATCTTAAAGAGAGGGGAGAGAAAAAAAGGGTAGAGAAGAAAAATTATCACCGACGTATCATTGTTGATCCTTAACCCTCGTACACTGCCTCACATGACAAACCTCGACACATTGCTTCGAAAGCAATTGCGAACAAGTGTGTTTGGCCATCAGAGAAAGTCATGCATGCTGTTTGAATATTACGGGCTTTCTCCATACGCAGGTGTGTGTGACCCACGTGCTAGCCAAGTTAACCTATCTATCCACCCTAGTCTATTATATATGTTTTAGTTTTAATTTTAGTCCCTTAATTAGTTTATATCAATATAATTTTAGTTTATTTTACCAAAATAAAAATCAATTGAGTGTCAAAATTCTTCCTCAACATTGTACAAACCTCATATATAAGCAACCGAAACAAATTACAAAGTCAAACCCAAAATAAAGTCATGTGAATGGATCATTTTTTTAAAAAAAAAAAGTTCAGTGACCAAAAACAAAATACAAATAATTTCTTGGACTGTGAAAATTAGCCTCTAATATTAGCAAAAAAAAAGGACTAAATATTTGTCTAAACTTTAAATTCGATCCTCGAATTCTAGTTCTTTTAAATTAATAAAATTAATTTTTATTTTGCAAAACTGGGTGAAAAGAGATTCCTCCAACATCATGAGATACCCATACACATCCATAAACAAAATCACCAAGAACAATTTTAAATCAATATAATATTAAAAGATAACAAAAATAATTAAAAGATAAAAAAAAAGAGGAATCACATTACGAACTCACATTGATTCTTCTCACAAGCTACAATGTTTTGTTGATCTCCTTTAGGTTTTTGTTAATATATTGTATCACCTCAAAAAATTAGTAGAATAAATTTCATCTACTCAGCCCATCTCAATCATATATCTCAGCCAAATACCGGCCAAGATATTATGAGTATGTTCCATCCGTTGTATTCTGAATCAAACCAGGACAAGATATACATTATAATGGGTTTCATCGAATTGTTTTTTTTTTTTCCCAATATCTTTCATTTGTAATCCAATTTTCTAATCTTACATACTACACTCAAAATTTAAAAAAAAAATGTATTTAAAAAGGATAATTTAGAAATTTCAAAATAAAATTAAGAATCAACTTTGTTTAAGGGACTAATTTATGATTTTAAAAATGGAAGGATTAATTTACAAAATAATAAAAATAGCCACTAAATTTATTTTTACTCTTTTTTACAACTTCTCTCTTTTATTTATTCTATATATGCATCATGTATATTTCTCAAAAAATAATTTATGTTTCATATGTGTCCTTTATAACTAATTAATAATAAATGAGAACATAAAATATGGGCAAGTTTTATGAGAAATTGCAAGAATTTATTTTATTTCTAACATGACAATGATTTTTTAGTCTTACAACTTAACCTTTAATATTTTCTCTCCATAAAATTCGTTTATGTTACACGCATGTTAATTTTTTTAAGCATTTGAGAATGTTTTAAACTTTGAAATTTAATTTTAAATTGTTGATATTTTGTTTACATTTCATCATTTGAAACTAATTTATCTTTATATTTAAGTTGAAAATGATGAATCATGAAATTAATATTATGTTGAATTTTTTTTATATTTATTAATAGAAAAGACTCCTGAATAAAATTCTGAAATGTTTTGATACCGAGATATCTCATACAAAACAAGAAAAGTGAAATGGTGCTCGGAATGAAATTTACAACTATGAGGCCTCTCTCCATTTCTTTAAGAGTTATTAAAGAGTCTTCCATATTCCATGATATGCTAGAAAAAAACAATAATTTACTTTAATATTGTCTTAATGTGTAGATCACTCTTTAGGTTTTCAACGAAACAATTTGTTAGTTTGTTAGTGCTTATAATATAAAAAGTCTAAGATATTAATGAAGTGGTGAAAATGTTTTATACAAAAATTAGGTTTTTTATAGTTGGGTTGATGAACTTGATTGATAGTTGTTATTCTCTTAAAAAAATAAATCTCTTAAAGAACAAGAAGTTCTTTAATACTTAAATTAACATGTGCATGTAGAGAGAAAAAAAATATACACTAAGAGTTAAAAACAAAGTGAAGGTTAAAGAGTGTGTATTTGGTCTAGAAATTATAAGAATTAACCTGGTTTTGTCTGGCTTTCAATGGTTTGACTTGGATTTCATGGAATTTTGATGACTTTTAAAGCATTTGGCTTATATTTGCTAGGATAATCTTGCTAGAAATTGCTTCTAAATTGTAGGATTGGTTATGCACTAGTTGATTGCCTAGTAGCTGGTGTATTTATACACTCAGGCTTTAGATTTTTTTCATGGAGATGATATTGGTTATGCACTAGTTGATTGCCTAGTAGTTGATGTATTTATACACTTAGGATTGTCTTGCTAGAAATTGCTTCTAAATTGTAAGATTAGTTATGCCCTAGTTAATTGCCTAGTAGTTGGTGTATTTATACACTTAGACCTTAGATTTTTTTTCATGGAGACGATATTGTATTATTGGTGAAAACATTTGTGCTATACTGGTTTGGCTAACCATAATGGCTCTTAGTTGATGTGTTATGCTATTGTATTATTGGTGAAAACATTAGTTCTATATTGGTTTGGCTAACCATAATGGTTTTTAGTTGATGTGTTATGCCATGATTGTTGTGTCATGGATGTTATTGATAAAAATTATTAGTGGTGGTCTGCTATTGATCTAGAAAATATTATGAACTTTGCATAGAAAAAGCTTGTCTATACATAAAAAAGTTGTGTTATGAAAAGTTTGCGGTGGAGCGCTTATGGAAACCTAAAAAGGTCAAATAGAAAAGAGTACAAGTAGATAGGTTAGATTCGATCAACATCGGGTATGGGGTGGATTTTTTGGGTGAAAATTTCTCACCATTTAGGTTATGTCCAAACAACTAAGAAAAAATTAATATATATTTTTTTGAAATTTTCTATACTATTTTTTTATTTTTGTTTATTACTTAATTTGTATGTTAAGTGTCCCGTAATAATATATTGAATTGTCATAAATTTGGTTGTTTTTCTTTCCAAGATATCCTTTTATTTATATATTAATTTACTAGTTTGCGCTACGTTATGAGTTGGATTAATTTTTTTCAAGCCGCAAAGAATTATCTGATATTTTTATTAAACTCGAACATGCAGAACAACCTTGAAACCTCTCGACTTGACTTCTTGCCTAGCCAAAGTTTAAAATTAAATCATGTGAGAGTTGTCTCAACATGATCTAGTCGAATTGACGGGTACAAATGCAGCCTGAACGATTGATAAAAAGTGTTGTTAGGCTTTAAAAAAACTTTCAAGATGATATTTTTTAATATTGAGATGACAATATATTGAATCGACCCAAGCTTCACAACTTAACTAAAAACTTGGATCATGAACTCCATCGAGTTTATGAACTTTTTTTTAGAACTATTTTACTTAATTATATGATAACAAAAATAATTAACTCACAAAATTGAACACCAATCAAATGTTGAGAAGTTTTTTAAGAGTGAGATAACCTCATATAAAGCAAATTGAAACAAATTATAAGGATCAAATAAAAATCAATCAAATATCAATAATGAAATAAAAAAATTCGATAAAAATCTAATATTGAAGGATGATATAACAAAAAAAAATAAATCAAAGGAAAAAAAAAAGGATCAATCGTGCTAACCTAGGCGGTCTAGCGTGCTTAGGCCTTTTAAAAAACACCATGAGCGTGGGCATGGAAGCCTAGTCTTGCACCCATGCTTCTTCTTTTTTCCCTTAAGATCATCTTCTTTTTTTTCTAATTAAGCAAGCAACAAGTCTCTTATTGGGCTATAGCCCAAAGTCTGATCACCACTTTAATAACTAGAAAAATGATGGGTTTTGGCTTAAAAATCTAATTTCAACCTATTTAATCCGAAAACACCTTAAAAATATCTTAAAAACACCATAAAAACTTATATAAACCACCAACAATTCTAAAACACCTTAATATCACAAAAGAAAACCAAATCTCAAAAATCAAAACTGAAACCAATTTACCTTTCCCGTCATGTTTGGAGAGAAAAATCACCTTTAATGAACTTCTCTCAAGAAAAAAAAACCTATTAACATAAAGATTTTTATTTTTTATGGTTGAATAATGGTCAATTAACAAGTTCTTTCTCTTTTATCGTTTTCCAATGAGTTTCTTGTATTCTTCTCTCAACTCTATAGACCGAAAAGTGAACAAAATGAGTTTTTGGATCAAAATAAAAATTTTAAACATCTAAGATTAGCGACACAATTGTCTATATTTTACATTGTAGTCCTCTCTTATAATATTGTATTTCTACTACAATTTAAAATTTTATCTTATGAAATTAGTTGACAAAAAAATTAAATCAAAAAGAAAAAAAGTAGAACAGCTTTTACTTTAAATCTCTTATAGTTGTTTCGTGAATTAATTGAAATAAATTCAAGGAGCAGTCTGGCCATTTTCTAAGAAATCAACGAAGCTTTTAATAAGTTTGCGATAAGAGACAGACAGTCAAGGGATTAAGTTGTGGCTTCCATGCAAATTAAACCAGGACTAAGTTGCTATATCACTAGAAACATAGGCATTGAATTATTATTTATTTATTCAAAATGCTAAGATGGACGGAATCGAGCACCATTCTTAATTTCTTACTTCCACCAAATGTTTTGAGTTTGTGTCTGTCAATAAATGCCTTAGCCATGTGCTCTCAAGCTGGCTGTTTCCTCTTCTGTCTTTAAGATCCGATGGTTAGTTTCAAAAGAATAAAATAAAAAATGGTCCGTTAATTAATAGCTCCATGAGAGACCATCTCAAGTGAGAGAAAAACAGGACATAAAACTGGGACCTTTAAGCTCCAAGAACAAAAAAAAAATTTCCACCAAACAGATTTGTTCAACAGGAATTTTCTTCTGTCAAAGTGACAAAAATTAAAGAAGGAAAGAAAAAGAAGAGTTCGATAATATTCACGCCAAGCCCACACTTCCATATTCAAATAGATTCCCTCTAAAATGGGGGCCATCATTAGTAGAATTTTTTTTTCATCCTTGTAGAACCAGGATGGCCACCAAAAGCAAAGGGTTGGTAGGGCCTTCAGAAAACCTAAAAAGAAACGCTGACGAGAAGAGTATCAAATTCTGTCCCTCTTTGTGCCCTATTCTATTCTTGTTTTTCTTTATTTACCTCATCTCTCTCGCCCTTACCCTATTAAAGGCTCCACCTGCTCCTCTTTCTTTTGACCAAACCTCCTCCTCCTCCTCCTCCTCCTCGATTCTGTTGAATTCTTGTATGCACGCAATCTGGTTATTGTTCATACTAGCGTAAAACGGGTAAAACACTGAAATGCTCAGGCTTTAATTATTTAGCCAACTGATAGAAACATTGTACCATGCCTGTCATGGTGTTCTGGGATTCTTACCGTTGGCTGTTAAATAAAAAGTATATTCGTACATGCGAGAACCATGCTTAAAATATGTGATTTCAAATAACAACCGTAATTCAATAAAGATTATTACATAGGTTTAGTTCATACAAACCAGATCAATAATATATTAAGGATTGATGATTCTAATGAGCTAGAAGTACAATACTAAAGTCCGATATATCCCAGTAATTGTACAGTTTTGATTCACATGAATCCGATTCATATTCTGCTTTCTCCATTTTCAATAATTGAAAGAGAGCATCCTAAGTTATAATCATGAGGCATGAGTGAGGAGGATATTGTGGATGGGTATGTACAAGATGTAGAATACGGTCAATATATATGCCATGTGCATGGTTAATGCATGTCTATACGTATTCCCTAAACAAAGAGGTGAAGTTGAACCAAACGGCTGCTTGCTAGGTCCTTTGTCTTTCACAATCAGCCAACCTCTTTGAAAATGCATTTATTTTCACAAATACTACTGTGTCTATTCCTCATTTCGATGAGAAGCCCCAATCCAGTATTTAATTTTACCTTTATCCGCAGTATCTTCTTTTCCCTTCTCTTTATGTCACAATTTTCATCAATAAATACCCCCCCACAACCTTACCAACTGGCCCTTCTTGTTCACAACTCTCTCTCTCTCTCGCTCTCTGTGTGCGCGCACTGCCCTCTCTCTATATTTCAAACAAGAAGGGTACGTACTTTCCGCTTTGGAACTCCACTCCCAGTTCTAAATGTCACGTAAAGCAAGCAAGCGAGTGAGTTTCAGTCCCGATGTCAATGATAAGCCAACAATCTTTCTTAAACATGGAAGTGGAACAAGAGTAGGTGGAAACAGGAAGAAGATAGCTGGAACTCTCACTTTTAGGCTTCCTAGAACCTCAAAATTTTCACCAGCAAGACTACTAAGGAGTCTCAGTGCTCAGGTAGCAAGAGTTCTACGTTCTGTGTCCATGAGAAAGGAGTCTTCACATAATGTCACTTCATCAAGTTTGCCAAGATCAAGATCACTTGCTGAGGCAGTAGACTCTCAACGAGCTGAAGCTATGGAAGATTGCATCGAGTTCCTAAATTCTTCATCCTCTTTGCAGAGGTCAAACTCAGTTTCTACATATTCTTACTAAACTCTGCAGTCATGAGATAAGTACGTACATGAAGGATCAAATAGTTCATATTATTTCATTGATCATCGGTGGTTTCTTAGTTTCTTATAGAGAAGTAAGCAAATACTCAAGTGTAATCAGTACAAATAGCAACAGCCACTAATATGTTCATGCATAGAGTTCGAGTATCAAGAATGTTTTGCATATATACGAAGTCTTAGAGTCTAATTCTCACCCAAGTACAGCAAACACCTCTGAAGCCAAACAAGACAATTAATTTCATGTATGATAATTCAACACCATACAACTTATAATGGATGCAGACCATTCCAAGGGTGGGCCACACCCTAGAGGGGCGAGCCTATCTAACACCAAAAGGTTTAGTCACTATCATGGCCATTACACAACAAAAATCCCACCTGGAATTCACTTTTTTCTTTTTTCTTTTTACTGTAAAAAAGTTAGCCAGCTTGCTCAAGAAACTCGATCACAATTAGTCCACAAGTCATGGACTCAGTTCACTCAATGTCTTCAATAATAGGAATGGCCTAATAATTGTCCAGTAATCATGTGTAAGCATTGTTCTTGACACTAATTTGTCTGAACATCACCCACTGAGAATTTGAGAGACAAAAGGAGCATTATGAGAGAGCTCTTATTATTTCTAATCATTGAATGTCAACTAATAGCACACTAGTACAAAAAAACTAACCTTTCCAAGTTCGTTTGCTCATGTTATGTGCAAGGAATGGTATCAAATGGCACAATCAAGAATATCCACGAAGAGCTATTGAAAGTTCTGAATGCAATAACTTGAAGTTTTCCAATTTCAAAGCTATCTTATAAGGAGGAAGCATATTAAATTGTATGGAATCCAATCTCCGGTAAGTGCCCTCAGCACTTTCGGCAGCGGATATGGGCAATCAGTATCATACTTACTGAGGTCCGCGCAAGCTAGAAATGAGATTAACAACTTATTCGACTCATTGAATCACTCATTTCTGCGATCTTTGTTGCTTCAACTTCAATCTTATACTGATGAGTTCAATTCGATTATTACATATTTGTTGAATCAAGCCTTGTTATTGTTATGTTTTTTAATCTCTTGTATATTAAAACTTGGTAGAGACTTTTCTGTATAGTAGAAAAATTATAGCTTTAAAGGAGATTAAGTCTTTGATATTTTCTAAAGATCTTATAGATAAATACTTGAGTGGCAATCCTAGT